>Ga0209230_10000030_pt1 | contig 54491 bp, 44 predicted proteins | sample LakOntMetagenome_FD_187467 | JGI IMG/M metagenome (GOLD analysis project Ga0209230, IMG submission 187467) | Freshwater and sediment microbial communities from Lake Ontario - Sta 18 epilimnion Metagenome (SPAdes) (version 2) | ecosystem: Environmental > Aquatic > Freshwater > Lentic | place... | reverse complement strand
CGAGATCTTCAAAGAGGTCTTTCATAAGCAGCGTAGCGACCACTTCGGATTCAGAAACGGGAGACACATTAACCCTCTCGTATATATCCGGGTTCAGGTCAAAAATGAGCTTAATTAGGCCAAAATCAATAATTTGTGCAAGAATTATGTTGTTGTTCTGTATATTAAAGGTAAGTCTGTATTGATTTTGAGCGACCCGTGAAAATAAAAGCCCTCCTTTGTTAAATAAAATTGCTACGGAATCCATTTATTATACAAGTGAATAATAAATTGATTTTTTAACGATGTTGCGACGGCTATTTAGTCAGGCGGACGTTTCCACTCCCCTGTTTATATATATTCCATTAACACGTCATCCGTAATATAGGTTCTGTTATTTGCGCTTCATCGTTCTTCTTGCCTTCATCGTTCTTCTTGCCTTCATCGTTCTTCTTGCCTTCATCGTTCTTCTTGCCTTCATCGTTCTTCTTGCCTTCTTCGTTCGTGACATGCGACGGGTGCCTCGTTTTATTGTCCCCTTTTTACCGCCAGCCGGCGATACTTTGTTTTTCAAGTATTGTGTATTAGCAAACGCCCCACTTCCTATATCAGTGACCCCAACTGGAATGTTAATATTTACCAAAGATGTGGCGCCAGAGAACGCATTATCTCCAATGGATTTGAGCTTAGAATCTTCCACAAATGCTACTTGATGTAAATTTGTCGCATTCATGAACGCGTTTGCTTCAATACTAACCACAGATGCTGGAATACGAATCCCCAGCAATTCTTTCGCGTCTAAGAACGCTTCCGGGCCAATATTGGTCCAGCCCTCTTCTAGAAGCAGGATTTGTGGCTTACCGTGGTCGGCCCAAACCTTATTTGTAAATACTGTGCTTTCACCTTCACCTTCCGGGGCAGGAATGCTAATATCCATTATATACATTATTGAGAAATTAAAATGTCAAAAATGTATTTCCCTTAAATCCTTCTTAAATTTCATATGAATTGCGTTTCATCGTTCTTATTCTTAACCAATGTATCAACCGCTACTTGAAAACCGCCCCCAACATTGCAAGGGCCTTATCTTTTTGAGTATTGTAATCGCATATTGGTTTCGGGTATTTAGTATCTGGAAACTCGGTCCACTTTGTCTCCCAATTCAGTATATCCTTAGCGGGAAGCGCCGCCAGCTCTGGCACCCATTCTTTGATGTATTCACAGTCGGGGTCAAAGTTCTCGGCCTGTCTCCACGGGTTAAAAATTCTAAAATACGGCTGACTATCAACGGCACTTGATGCACACCATTGCCAGTTGAGATTATTACTTGCGGGGTCATAGTCCGTCAGCTTGGTTGCAAAATATTGCTCGCCTCGCTGCCAATCAATGAGGAGCGTCTTTACTAAAAATGATGCTACGATCAAGCGGGCGCGATTATGCATGTAGCCGGTTTTATTTAATTGACGCATGCCCGCGTCCACTACTGGAAACCCAGTTGTACCATTACACCACGCATCAAACCACCGCGCACTAAAGTGCCATTTCACCTTATCGTACTTTGGTTTCATTGCGTGTCCCAGCACATGCGGGAAGGAGTACAAGACATTTGCGTAGAAATCGCGCCAAAATAGCTGTCTAATAAAATCGCGCTTCGTCCGAAATGTCTTATACACTTCCCTTACTGAAACGCAGCCAAATTTGATGAAAGCGCTTAACTGGCTTGTTGGATGATTCAACGAGTTGTGGGTTTGTGGATAGTTTTGTATGTTTTTGGCGGCCGTCTTCAGCTGTTTTATTGCGTTGCTTCGCCCGCCGTGCACTAAAATATCCAGATTTATATGCGTAAAATTGTGTAGCGCCTCGGTAAGACCAATTCTGTTGGCAATATGTGCGGTGGTTTGCGCAAACCGCATTTTCCTCGCCCGCGCTGGTGGGTCAACTTTCAATTTAAGCGCCGCTTGGTAATAAGGTGTAAATTTCTGATATGGCCCACCAGTTGAATTGACAATGACGCCGGGTTCGTGCAAGTAGTAGTCGTGGTCGTACATTACATACGTCTTGGTGCGCTCACATACTCTGACAATTTGGGCATCGCGTTCCTTAGCATAGGGCGTAATATCCAGGTTATAGCAGACTACATTAATTTTAAAATCTTGGATGCATTGTTCCACAATCTCATCGTTGTGACCAAAGAATGTGTACAAATGACCCCCGGCCCGCGATATTTGACCGGCCAAGTCTTGGAGCGACTCAATCATAAACTGAACAGAGTTGTCTGATTTGTATTTGTTACCAGAGCCCACCTGCTCAGGTGTAAAGATGAATATAGTAAAAACCTTGTTGCACCGCTCATTTAATAGGTTCAGCGCATTGTTGTCTATTATTCTAAAGTCGCGCCGAAAAATAAATAATCCATTTTCAAATTTGGTCGTCATTACAATAGAGGCAGATTAACTTTTTATATGTTTTATTTATTTACTTATTTACTTATTTGCATATTTTCCTATTTACTTATTTGTTAGCTGTTTTAGCCCCGACCAGAAGATGTCCTGATTTTTTGCCGCCTTCTCAGATTGTTGAGCATAATAGAAGGCCAGCGCGGCGGACTCCTCGTCTTTCTGCTTATTTTCATTAAATAGTTGGCGCATGGCCTCCTCCTTGCTGAGCGGCACCGTATTCACAGAGTCTCTATGTCGCTTGTATTCATCCACACTTCTAAATTGTTTTGTTTTCCTATAATCATCTTCGGTTACTGGAATAACAGACTCAACGTATGCCTGCCGCAAATCGGTGTATCCCATCCCGTCGCTTGTAAAGAGAGAACCTGATGTGAAATTGCTGTCATACGACATGAGCGATGACCCGCCAAACGTGGATGCGCATGGGTCCTTGACACCTGTATATGTAGTGAGACTCTGTACCTCCTTCTTTCGTTTCTCAATTTCGGACGCCATATTTGCCTTGGTTACGTTGGCAGTAAAAACGATATCCTCGTCGGACTTGAGCCACCCACCATAGCCGGTCTCGTTGGGGTCTTCCAGCTTATGCTTGTCAAATTGGTCGTTAAACCACTTGTTAAAATTGCGCGGCTCCTTTAGTTTCTCGTTTGTGTCAAATACCTTTTCTAAAACGGCCCCATTGTCTCTGTCAAAATATTCATTTGTATCGGCAGTTTTCTTCATTTGCATTTTATTTTGGAAATCATAGACGCCCTTTAACTTGTTATATGCCTTTGCAAAGAAAACATAATACTTCTCGTCCAGCCGGGATTTGTCGGGATGGGTTTTTAACACCAGTTTTTTGCATTCCTTCATAACATTCTCGCTTAGGTTTGCGCTTTTAAGGCCAAACAGTTTGAATAAGTCATCCCGCGAATAGTTGTCAATATTTAGGTCCAGTCGCGAATAATCTGCCTTGTCGTAGACTGGTACCACATTTCTCTCTTCATTCGGATTATCAAAGGGGTTTACATTTGCCAGCGGGTTTAGTGCGGATCCATTTCCTGTATCTCTGATTTTGATTCCTCCTTTATGACATTTGGTCATGGAGTTTGTATTTGTATTTGTATTTGCATTTGCACTTGTATTTGCACATGTTCCATTTGTTGGATTAGCTTGTCTTATTCTCGGTTTCATTATTTATCTAATATATTAAAATTTAATATGATATTTGCCTAAATACTATTTGCATTAAGTAAATTAGCGTATCGTTTGGGGACAAACACAAGGACTTGCCAAGGTTGTTACAGTGGAATAATTGTAAGTGGCTTAACTTTAAAGCGATCTTGTAAAGTTAAGATGATAAGATGATAAGATGATATGATAATAAACAATTATTTTCTGGCACGACGGGAAGAACGGCGTTTCTTTATTGTACGCCGCATCCTTTTTGCAGGACGCTTTTTTGTTGCGCCTCGTTTTATGACCTTGATGCGTTTTCTTGATTTGCGACCGCCTTCAACTCCGGGGTCTGCCCTCTTTTTTTCTCTGGGGCAAAAATTATCAAACACCGCAATATGTGTCATTGTATCACCAGCCTCTCCGAAGTCTATAATGACAATATCTCCATCTCTGTTAATCATTACATTGTCCGCACTCAAATCATTGTGATACAGACTGTTTTTTTCTAAACAATCACTAATCTCAACTAATTTAGACCGGACAGCATTACACTTAGCAATCGCATCATCTCCGGTTAGTTTAGATACCTGCAGCGCATCTGTACGTTCCATTTTCACGTAAAACATGAATCCATTATTTTCATTAAATTCATTAGAGACCTCGCTCGCACCATTTTCTACATATCCGTATTCAATTAGTTTTGGAGCCTTAAATTTGCACGTTTCCTGTAAATCGTAGAATTTTTTATGATAATACACCTCAGATAATATCTTGACGAGGACGGTTTGAGGGTCATTGGATTTACTATAAACAAACGTTTTTGTAAAGGTATTTTCCGCTATATTTTGAAAAAAATATATTTCTACGCCAAATGACACTGATGCTAATGAATCTGGTGATTTTTTTCTGAGAAAAAATTTGCGGGTATTTGATCTTTTCGGGCTAATCATATCCCCAAAATTCCCTTCCGGTATATTCTCAATATTAATAATATTGTTCGGCAGAAGCAGGGATGCAAACTTAGGCGGAACTGGCATAGGTCGTTGTATTTGGAGTGGAACGCTGTATCCAATCCCTTCAGGGCTTTCAGGTGCTATAGTGTCTGGGGAGTCTCTGATACTGCTGCCTCTGCTGCTGGCTTCTACGTCCGTGTAACCATCGTCAGATGTTGGTTCTTGAACGATTGGAACTTGTAGGGGCGTCAATCCGCGCGGTCTCTTTGACATATTAATATAATAACATATAAAATTTTTGTAACGCATATAAAAATTTTACTTAGATATCCAATGAAACCGTGTTGCTCGCGGACTTCTTGCGGCGTCCACTGCGCTTTGGCATAGTTCCTTCGGCCTGTAGCTCCTTAAGGTCGCTGATGCTTATCGTACTGCTATCGTTGTTTGATTGCTGCTGAGGCACAGGCTCTTGAATATTAATTGTCTTTGTCTTCAACCCAGATAGGATGTCAGAAATATCGCTGGGGCCCTTCATTTCAGGACGAGGCGACGATGTCGGCTTTCTACTCGTTCTATCTTGCACGTCCGGGCGCTCAAAGTTCTCTCTGAGACTAATACCATCGTCTGTGAAAGAGCTACGACTCATGTTCAAGTCTGGCCTGCTGTAGTTGTTGTTGCCTGGTCTACCCATTGGTGGTGGGGGCGCATTCGGGCCCTGTGTCTGCATTGGCGCCGGAGGCCCCATTCCGTTACCTCCTGCGCGGCCAGAATCGTTCATTAGGCCGCCCATGAATCCCGAAAATCCGGGGTTAGAGCCGGACATGGTGTTCACCGCCGCGGACTGGAACGAACGCATTAGGTCAGGATTTTGTCGCAAAATGTCATCCATGCCGGGCATTGCGCTCTTGAACATGGTGTTTGTCATGTGAACCATCATAGCACTTCCGCCCAACTGGAATAGCAGCTTTAACTCGGGTGCCATGGATGCCTTGCTCTTATACTTCTCGTGCAATTCACCGAAGATATCATCATAATCAGTTATGTTTTCTTGGATTTGTTCACTCCAGCCGTCCAACTTAACGTCAAAGGGGTCAAATTTGCTGTTCAAAAACTCCATACCATTGATGACTGCCATCAGCATATTGCCCTGAAACTTGACGGAATTCAGCTTGCTCTTCTCGTCCATGATGGTCTCATATTCGCCCATCATTTCCTGCAGCGAGGACTCCATGGAGTATTTCTTAGACAATTCTACACCCTTCTTCTCCAGCGCCTCAAGCTTTCTAAGATACTTGAACTTCTCCTTCATCATTTCTTCTCTGGACAACTTCGGCTCAACCGGCCCCTGTCTGTCAGGATTCATCGGAATGTTATTAAACTTGCCGTAGCCATCCCAGGTCTTGGTGTCAGATTCAGTTTGGGAGGTAGCTTGTCCAAGAGACGGGTCGCCTTCGCCCAACTTAATATTACGGGGCTCATCAAAGGACATACTTGGGTTCTTAAAGAAGTCGGACTTGGGCTTGGAGCTGACAGATGGCTCGATATCAGCCAGATCATTCAACTCGTTTTCCAGGTTATTCAAATCGTCTAAATCAATGTCGCTGGTCGGCTTCCGGCTTTCCTTAATCTTGTCATTCATAAGCAATTCCAGGCCGCCCCCAAAATTGGAGGACTTGCCGAAACCGCTATTTCCGCCGAAATTATTGTCGTCAAAGTCGAGTTCTGTAATTTCAATCATGTCAGCCATTATATCTATTCATTAACTAGAACTTTTAATTTTAAGTCTTACGAATAATAAATTATATATTTTAATTGCATTAGAACTTTTTGTTGTTTATAAACCAGATGCCCTGTAAAAACGAATCAGATAAATCGTCCTTCTTTTTGTGTTTATTGAAGTATTCAATGTGTTCGTTAAATCTATCGGTATCTGTTATAATTCCTAAACATTTGGAGATGCCGAGTTTTTTCCTGTCGCTATAATTGGACTTGTCTTTTGCATCACAGTCCTTCAATTTATTGCCGGCAGAAATAAACTCTATTTGGTCTATAGTTATATTGGACATGATGAAATACTGGACTATCATGCCCTGGATTGTTTTCATTCTGGTTGCAATCGGGCTGATCTGATTCTCAATAATAACATACTCTATTTTGCCTTCGGACTCAAATAGCTTATTAAATTTGGTCTTTATGTTTAACCCAATGTTGAAGAGGTCTACATCGGCCGCCTTCTTGGTCTCAATTGTTTGAAAATAGCTCCCGCTAATATAATCGTTAATTGCCGCGACCAATTCTGGTTTCTTAGCCTTTGACGAGTACTTAATATTGTGATTGTCGGCAATCTCATAAAGTTTTTGAACCTTTTGTTTGTTAATAAAAGACGGTGCCTGTTCTGCTGATGGCACCTGCAATGTCTGTTTTTTCGCGTGCTTTAAACAAAAACACTCGTCGTTATTCTTAAACTTTGCGGGTTTGTCGCAGGCTATGTTCTTTTCAACGAAACAACAGTTCACGATTTCCTCTTGTTCGGATATATTGACGATATCCCACTTTGTTACCTTAAACCCGTCTGCACCCGCGGGTTTGTCAAAAAGGCAAAATGCCAGATTTTTTATGCCAACGTCAATTGACAAGATTTTCATACAATAATAAATTATAAAACTTATTATTATATTGTTTGCAATGCTATATTACATATTTCCCTTTTGGTAATTTGCGGGGTTCACCGAGGGTGCAATCAATCGGGCATTCAACTGCTCTCTTGTTAGATAGGGGTTCTTTAAATCGCTGTTGCAATATCCGAACCCAGGCTTCGCGGTGTCAAATGTATTTTTAAATTTGTACGGTACATTATCAGACGGGGTTCGGTCGGATTTTACATGAGGGTCAAGTCCTAACTCGTAGCACGATTCAGCGCTATTGTAGTTCATGATTTGAAGGCCATTGTTCTGCAAATATTGGCGATAGTTCCAGTTTGATGTGATGCCCTCTTTTTGTTGAATTCTCTCGTTCACCACTGCAGAGGGCTGCCACTGTGCATAGTTCCTTCCATCGCTCATAATAGGTGGGAAGTTGAAATTGATATTATTAGATCCAGAATAGCATACGCCCCAACTCATTTATATAACTACAAGATAAAATCTTATTCTGATTCAAGCAATTTAAGCAGCTCGTTCTTTTTCATTTTTGCGGCATCTGCTGCTAATCCCTTTTCGGTAACAATATTTCTTAACTTTGGCAACGGCAGCTTTTTATAATCCACTGATTCAACTCCGTGTTCTTCTCCTCCTTCTTCTAAATTGATATTGATTGTTTTCAAATCAGATGCGGAGATATTTAAGTGTGTTTTGTCCTTAATCTCCTCTGCAGAAATGAAGTCGCTTGCCTGTATATCCAGTTGGTACTCTGAGCTGTCATCGCTGGACACTGATAGCGCCTCATCCATTAAATCGTCTAAATCACCGAGTTCCTCGGCCCCATTAAATCCCATATCTTCGTTATTGCCGGGCGCCGGAATATTTAACCGGAGGACCTTCACGAGGTGTTCATCTTCGTCGCTGGACTCGTCGTGAGAGTCGTGGTCGTCATCTGATAGTGAAGCCGCGTCAATGTCGGAGCCTGAGTCGTCCATCACGGAGTCGGTGTCTTCGTCGCTGTCATCATCGTCAGAAACAGCTATTAGATTATTTGTTTCCTGCAAATAGAGAGATTTATTAGAATTCTCTAAAGGTGGTGATTGTGTACCCATTTGGTTCATTTGGTTCATTTGGTTCATTTGGTTCATTTGCCCCATTTGTTGCCCTCCCATTTGATGCATTGCTACCTGATTTAATCCCATTTTTACACCATTCATATCTTCTGCTAAAGTAGACACAAGGCTTAACATGGACGCGATCTTGTGATTTTGGTCTCGCATTTTACTTTCAAAGTAAACAACAACAACCGCAACAACGAGTAATAGTATACCCAAAAACATCAAGAATGTGGGGGTGAATAATTCAGATAAGGCTGTCATTTTATTACAAAAAGGTTATATAAATTAATTTGTTAATTAACGAATTGATTTATTGTTTGTTTTGGTGTACATTAAATTTTTTTACTATTCTTGGCGGGCTGTGCCAAAAATATAATCCATCCAATACTCGCCATAATTGCAGTAAATGTATTTGTGATGGGCCAAATGATGGTCGCCTACCAAAAATGCACATCTTGCATCGTGGGCCAGGACACCTCGCGCATTTATAAATAAGATACATGACATCAACTGATATATGTAAATTTCGTGTAAATACATTGCCATAAATAACCCGGAGCTGGTTAGCGGTACCTCAATTAGGTGTACATTATAAAAATCTATGTAGTCCGGGTTGGGTTTTCTGTGGTGAATCTTATGAATTGTGTAAAAATACTTGGTGTGTAATAGTCTGTGCATAAAGTAGTAGAAAAAATCATAGTATAACAAATATACTATGAACCACTTCATTGTACCTAAATATAATGCAGATTTTTGTTCTTATAAAATGGGAAATAAAATAGAAAATAATTATGCGGTGTCGTCAAGAACTGTATTGTCAATAATTTCCTTAGGATAATTCATGTCTGTCAGAATATTAATTCCGCCCTTTATGTGGGATATTCCCTTTGTTAGCTTGTAACTGTATTTTATTTTATTGTCTATTTTTTCTGCCATCATTTTACAGTTTTGGATTCCAGAAACCTTGTCTAATTTCTTACACACCTTAACAAAATGGGTTGTGAGTAAGCTGGAGACGTTCTTATATTTCTGTAAATACAACATGAATGCAGATGCACTGGTTTCGGCCTCCTCGGGGTTGGTGCCGGAGTACAATTCGTCAAATGCGCAGAAGTGGGCGTCTTTCTTATTTTCGCTTATAGTGTCCAATATTTCCTTGCATCGCCTCGCTTCTGCTTGAAATAAGCTGTCGCGTCCGGACGTATCGGGAATATTCAGGTAGCAATGTAGGTATTTAAATGGTGCAATTTTTGCCGAATCATAGAACCCACACCCAAATTGTTGTGTAAGGATAATGTTAATTAGTGTTGACTTTAAGACGGTTGTCTTCCCTGATGCATTTGGACCGGTTATAATCATATTGTTCTTTAGTTTAATGGTATTTTTTACAGGCTTTTCGTTTTTCAGACAAGCGTAATAGCTCTTATTAAATACCGTCTTTTTGGTGTCTGTTATAAACGACGCGTAGTTCATTTTTCTCTCTGTTATATTAGTTTGCAACCCATTTAGGCAGTCAAGATACCCATTGAAGCCGAGCGAGTACATCATCGCATCATCGTAGTCCTTGTCGGTATGCAATTCGTAGAAGTATTTAAATATGCGGCCAATTTCCTTAAATTTGCTAATATTATACACGCTGTACTCTGATATAGATTTTATGTTCTTGTTGATCTTCTCAAGAACCGCCATTTTATTTGCCAGGTTGTTATTAAATGCCTCATGTGTAGTCAAGCCAGACGAATATTTCAGATAATTACCCATGGAGGCCAATGTATTATCCAGGTATAACTGGAGGTCCCTGAAATGGTTGTGTATAATTCGCATGTTGTTATTAAACCTGACACAAACCATTACATTTTGATATATTGAAAAGACGTAAAATGCCGCCGACACAAAAATATATATTTGCTCTTGCGCTGTTATATCTGAAAAGTTTACAGTAAATAACTTTCCAATCGCGTTGGTTTCGGCGACAGTTTTTAATACAGTAATGTACTCATTTATCGTAAGCGGCAGACCTTTTATTTTCAATACAAAGAATGGTAGTATCATTATTATTATCGGGACAAATAGAGAGAATATAGGGGAGAATAAGTTATAGATACTGATGAATTGCAAAAAAACCTCTGACCGGTTCAAAAACTCGCCCGCTTCCCATTCAATATAATAATATTTCTCTCTAAATCCGGCCTCCAACTTCAATTCGTTCCAAATGTCAACAACTGTTTTATAGTTTGCAGATATGCCAGTATATCTCGTTTCCAGAGGGACGTGTTCTTTTATAAGTTTTTGATTATCCTTCAAAAAGAGCACGTCGGTGGTGTAATATTTTACCAATTGTTCGTTTAATTTGGTAGAAATATCGTTCTCGTTGTTGAAACAAAATGTATAAATAGAATTGCATGACGCATCGTGGGTGTTTACCAATTCTAAATCTGCGATAACGTTTGCCTTCAGTTCAACCTTATCATTATTATAATAAATGGGGACCTTAAAATGCTCATTCACTTTATCAACAATGCTTGGCACGAGTCCCGAGGCCACTTCTTTATTTGGCTTTGAATCCATTATATTTCTAAATTTAAATAAAATGGATTATTTTACGAATCATAACTAATATACAATTATGCGATTACGATATACGATTATTTACAAGGAACGCACAATTATTACGACGAGATAAATTTGACATTTGCGGGCATTTCGGAGATTTGGGTAGAGTAGTGCGTCTCAATCTCCTTTAGCTTGCCGATGTCTCGTCTTGTAATGAAATTTATACCGACACCCTTTCTTCCCCAGCGACCGCTTCTGCCGATTCTGTGAAGATATGTGTTCACGCATTTTGGGATATCAAAGTTAATAACAATGCTAACCTGCTGGACGTCAATCCCTCTTGCGGTTACGTTTGATGAAATAAGAACGCGCGATGCACCAGACTTGAACTCGGTAAATGCGGCGGCCCGTTCTGTCTTGTCCATTCCACTATGAAGGCGACAAACTGGGAACGCGTCTTCCTTCATTGCTTCATATAGATCTTGCACTCGCTTCACACTATTGCAGTAAATAATACACTGCGAAACAGACAAGAACGAGAACAAATCCTTCAGCGTTAGATACTTCTGGCGGTCATCGTCAACCGCAATATAATACTGCGCGATTCCTTCCAGCGTGAGCATCTCGCGCTTAACACTGATTTTAATTGGGTTTCTCATAATTTTATCTATAATCCCGCTCATGCCCTCTGGCAAGGTCGCGCTAACCAACACGACTTGAACATCGGGGCTTAAATATTGAAAAATATTATACACCTGCTCCTTGAATCCAGATGATAGCAGTTCATCAGCTTCGTCAAGGACCACAATCTTAATTTTATGAGAAGAAATTCTATCGCGGCGCATCATATCAAATACGCGGCCAGGGCACCCGCAGATTACATGTGGGACGCTCTTGCTGGAAAAACTACTGCCTTCTTCAACTGCCGCCCCACCATATGCGCATTGCACTCTTAGTCCCTTTGTCATACTTCCGATACCCTCAAAAACCTTTGCTGTTTGAATGGTTAGCTCTTTAGTAGGAGACAGGACGAGCGCCTGTGTAGAATTAATTGCCACATCAACGTTTGATAATGCGCCGATAGTAAACGTGGCCGTTTTACCGGTACCAGACTGCGCCTGGGCAATCACATCTCGCCTCATAACGATGGGCTTGATTGCCTTTTTTTGAATAGGACTCGGGTTTTCAAACCCGTAAGCATAAATACCTCTTAGTAGGTCTGGGCTCAATTCTAAATCGTCCCATGTATTAATTTCATACGAAGAATCACATATTTCTCCGTTACCCCCCTCCGCGCTGATAACTTCAGGTTCTGTAGTTGCCATTTATACTATATTATCGCCTTCTGTTTAAGCATATTTAAAAATATTATAATATTGAAAAAAAATTGATATAAATATTGTTTATGTAATATAAGACATATAGGATGACGACTGCGATGCATAGATATACTCTGGATAATATAACTACTATCTTGTTCGCGGGGTTTGACTATAAATTGCCAGACGAAGTCCTTGAAAATATTTCAAATTTGGCACTGCAAGTTGGTTCGCCGGACTATGTGAAAACGCCCGTATTTCAGAAACGAGAAAATCCGTTGAAGAGTGAGGCGCCTCCCAAGGACACTCCTGGATACAAGAAGAACAAGCGAAGCAAGGGGCATGAAATCACGAATGACGATGACTGGCAGCCGAATAGGGCCTTCCAACCCACGAAGATTGAAGGCAAGGTGGGGCTTGATTCGCAGATTGATACGGTTCGCGCATACTTGAATAAGCTGACGGATAAGAACTATATTGACATGCGCAACAAGATTATTGAGATTCTTGATAAGCTGATTGCGGAGAATATTACGGCCGATGATATGTCTCGGTTTAGTTCTATCATATTTGAGATTGCATCTAATAATCGGTTTTACTCAAAGATGTACGCTGAGTTGTACTCTGATTTGTCGTCTAAATATGACATGTTGATTGACACATTTGAAACAAACTTCCGCACATTTACTGACCTGTTTAATATTATTGAGTATGTTGACCCGGCGACCAATTACGACAGGTTCTGTGAAATCAACAAGACGAATGAAAAGAGAAAGTCTTTGGCGAGTTTCTACCTCAATCTAATGGCAAACGGTGTAATTCCCAAGATACAAATCATAAAAATTATTAGAAATTTGCTTGCGCAGATCTATACAAATATTACAATTGAGGATAAGAAGAATGTTGTTGAAGAGCTCACCGAAACAGTTGGTATTCTGTATAAGAAGGAGCTTTGCGACGAGTTCACAAAGGATCACTATGAACTAATTGACGGGCATACAATCAGCGAAGCAGTGAAGCGCATTGCAAATAGCAAGGTGAAGGATTTTAAGAGCTTGACGAACAAGTCGCTCTTCAAGTTTATGGACTTGATTGAAATGTAACGAAGTACAGGGTATAATGGAGAAACAAGTAAAAAGATATACAACTAAAAATAGTATTTAAAAATATGCAGTGTATTATTTCATGTCAGATGATGATGCGCATATTTATTTTTCTTTTGATGATAACCCTAATGATGATGCTGTGTGTTGTAATGGCGATATAATTAATGAATTAATGGACGAGGTCAGCAATGTGCAGGTGGATACCGATCTATCATTTCCATATATGATTAATTATAGCGAGAATTCTACGGTTAAAGAACTGTTGCTAATTTGCGATTATTACGGTTTCGCAAAGGAGCTAAAGGCGAACAAATGTAACAAGGGCCAAATTATTCAAATTCTGGTTGACTTTGAAATGAACCCACTTAATAGCCAGGTTGTATATAAAAGACGAACCGTGTGGTTTTATGCCTGCGAATTAAAGAACGACAAGTTTATGAAGAAATTTGTCTTATGGTAATTGTATTTATTTTGTATTTATTTTGAGTTAAATATAAAATATTGTAATAATTTATAAAATGGTGTTATCGAAAATAAATAAAGACGTTAGTTATCCCGAACTTAAAAGTGTCGACCAAAATGATTTGAAATTAGAGGCAAATTTATATCAGATAGAACTAAAGGAGATTGACGTTATTATTGCGGTTGGCGGCGGCAAGAATACATTTGAAGACAAGAACATATTATATTTTCCTATTTATTTAGTTAAATACAACAATAAGGTTGTTCAGATTGGCGTATATGAAATAAAGGCTTCCGATTACTTATCGTATTTTGACGAGGGTGACAACCTTGACGTGGAAAAAATGGGTGACCCGCTTATATACTCGTTTGCTACAAAGGAGTTCTTGAATAAACTCCGATTGAAGCCCGACGTTCCTATACGACGACTTAAAGAGGACGCTATTGACGAAGGTCATGTGGCGGAAGAAACCGACGAGGGTGAACAGGAAATTGTAGAGTACAATGAGTACTATGAGATTCCTAAGGAGAGGGAGGACATATTTATTATGACAAAGGGTGTGCCACTTCCCCCATTGTTGAGAGAAGAAACTAAAAAGCAGGCCAAGGATATTAAAGAAAAATACCACGAATCGCCACAGGACGCATGGATAGAAAAATTCATGAAAAATAACAACTATACGATTACAGATAATGAGGGTGGTGGCGACTGTCTATTTGCAACAATTCGAGATGCCTTCTCCAGCATTGTTCAGCAAACATCTGTGAACAAGATTAGAAAGAAGTTATCAGAAGAGGCAACGCAGGATAATTTTTTGAACTATAAAGAACAATATGACAACTACACCGCTGAACTAATCCGCGAAACCAATGACATAAAGGAGTTGGCCGCTGCATACCTTGCACTAAAACAGCGCCATATTGAGATTATTGATAGAAATGAGTTAAAGTTGATTTCCAATGAAGCTAAAAAGGTGAAAACCGAACACGACCAACTCGTTAAACAAAAGCGAGTGACCACTGAAATGCTCAGGGAGTACAAGTTTATGAAGGGGGTTGACACATTAGATGCGTTTAGAGCTAAAATCAGGAAGTGTGAGTTTTGGGGTGACACATGGGCAATATCTACATTGGAGAGAATTTTAAACATTAAGTTTATTATCATGTCAAGTGAACTGTATAAATCCGGCGACCTAAAAAATGTAGTGCAGTGCGGGCAATTAAATGACAATATTTTGCAGGAACGCGGCAGATTTACGCCGGAGTTTTACATTATTATTGACCACACCGGTAGCCACTATAAGCTTGTTGGGTATAAAAAGAAGATGATCTTTAAGTTTACTGAGATCCCATATGACGTGAAGAAGCTAATCGCAGAGCGCTGCATAGAGAAGAATGCGGGGCCTTTTTCTATTATTCCCGATTTTCAAAAATTTAAATCCAAGAATGTTAAAACGCCGTCGGCTGAAAAGGAGACTGTATACGATGACATTAGCGAGAGCAAGTTGCGAGGGTTATACAATGACGATATTGTGTTTCAGTTTTACTCAAAGTCTGTTGATAAACCACTTCCTGGAAGAGGGAGTGGAGAGAAAATACCAAACGACAGAATGAAGGAATACTCTGAGCTGGCAACTATTCCTCAGTGGCGCAAAAAGCTGTCAAATTTTTGGGTAGAGCCGTTTACACTTGATAATCATAAGTGGGCAACAGTGGAACATTTTTATGAGGCATCCAAGTTTAAAAAGGGGCATCCCGACTTCTATTTGGGGTTCTCTCTTGATTCTGGAACTGACTTATCAAAGGATCCGTTAATGGCGAAAGGTGCTGGGGGTAAGACGGGCAAATACAAGGGAGAACTGTTTAGACCCATTGAGGTGGTAGTTGATGCGGATTTTTCTGGACAGAGAAGCAGAAAGGCTCTATATGACGCCCAGTATGCAAAGTTTACACAGAACGAGGAGTTGAAGCGACTTTTATTGGGGACAAATGATGCAAAGCTGGTGCATTTTGTAAAAGGCGCTGAGCCGGATGTGTTTGACGAGCTCATGTTGGTTCGCGATAAAATTCGCCGTGCTAATATTTAATGGCTTGCTTGGGCATTGTGTATAATAAAATAATGAATTACATAATTTTATGATATAATACAAGGGCGACCTATTTGCAAAAGAATGGGAAAAGGCAACTGCCATCCACTTTAATTGCGGACGAGAAGCTCAAGAGACTGGCACATGAGTCAATTAGAGTATCAATTTGATTCAAGAACATCATCTGGTCCAACTTATCAACACACAGGTGGTCGTCTAATATCAAGAAGTGGGAGATAAACTTAAGCACCTCTGCGCAAATAGATGCTCTTGATTGACTATCCAGGTGAAATTCCTTTAGATTGCACACAATTTCGTACAGGCTCTGGATGATAGCGATCAAATGAGGAATATCACTGGAATCAATCTTGTTGTCCTTGATGACTTCCAATAATGACTTTTTAATATCATCCAAGACGGCCGGCGACGAGGATGCGATTGCGGTTATCATATTAGACGCCGATTTACTAATGACAATCTTCAAATCCTTTCCTGGTTTAAGGGCGGACATGACAGTTTCGGCCAAGGATTTTGTGGCCATTTCAACAATAGCGTCCTTTGCATTAGCAACCTGTTCAGTAACAGCCGCAACTTGTGCAGCAACTTGTGCAGTAACCTGCTCTTGCGCAGCATTAACTTGTTCTTTTACAGCGGCCACTTGCTCAGTAACTTGCTCAGTCACTTGTTCCTTTACAGCCGCAACCTGCTCATTAGCCTGTTCCTTTACAGCGGCAACCTGCTCTTGCACATCTGCAACCTGGTCGTTTATAGTAGTCTTTGCTCCTTCGGCGGTAGCGTAAATGTTATCCAATGCAAATTCACTTACAACCTCTGGCGCGGTAGCATTCTCCTGAATGTTGTCAGCCAAACCTTCATTTGTTGCAGTTTCTGCAACCTTCTTCTTTCTTGGAGCGGGCATTTATAGTATGTAAATAATTTGTTTTTAAGTATTTACAAACTTTAATTCTTACACGTTGCGCAGGCCTAACAATTGCTGCCTTGTGTGTCTATTTTTGCATTAGAATTGTTTGGGCAGCATCCGTATCTGGTTCCCGCACAGCCGCCGATTGATTTGGGTGGTTTTGGGCCTGGTCCAGGAATCGGGTCGGGGTTAGGCTGAGGAGTCGGGTATGGGGGGCGGGGTCTATACCCGGAGCAATTTGTTCCAAAGAAATTGATTTTTGAGTTTACTCCGTCCGGACAACAACCAAACTCGGTTTGAGCACAGCTCGCAAAAGCAGGCGCGGGAACGGGTATTATCGTTATGTGATTCAACGATATTAGTAGAATTAACGCAATTGCTAAAATAATAATAATTGAGCTGTCCATGGTATATATTTAGACCTGAAAATATTATTAAGATAAATAATAATAAAAATAAATAGAATGCTATAGTAAGGGATGAAATTGTCTAAAAATAGTAAGGATCTCATGCTGTTTTTTACGAAAAATAAGCATATAAATACTGTAAAACAAACAAACCGGACCAATGATATATTAACCGAATTGCACAAAGATATTTATGACGCATACGTGTTTGTAAATAGCCTTAAACGTGAGACGTATTACACTATTACAACCAAGAAAATTGTGAATACAAGCCAAATACCAAGGCCAAAAACATTTAATGCAAATAGTTTTCCGGATGCAGTGCGCATGCATATTGACGAGGTTGCTGCCGCCGAGGTCACATACACCTTTTCTCTCTACAGTCGCAATATTAAACTAATTTTTGTTGTGGAAGATGGTAACGTTGAGCTGCGGATGCAGACGTTCAACAGGTACGTTGATGCGATTGTTATGTGGCTATATATATTAAACCTATATGCTTCAAAACAATGCGCAAACACACTTACCGTTTATTTTTATTTTACGTCACTTGAAAAGTCCCTCCCATCAACGAATATTTCTATACTTGACGAAATGAGCGTGAACACTGCCTTCACAAGAACGTGCCCAACAGATTCCGAAATAGTCGTGTTTAGGCAAGAAGAGTGGTTTAAGGTGTTTATCCACGAAACGTTTCATAATTTCGCACTTGATTTCTCAGACATGAATAATTCAGAGGCCCATCAGTGCATCCTAAACATTTTCAAGGTAAAGTCGGACGTTAACTTGTACGAAGCGTATACGGAATTCTGGGCCGAAACCATGAATGCTCTATTCTGTAGTTTCTTTTCCCTAAAAAACAAAAAGAATATCGACGAGTTTCTGATCCACGCTGAATTCTTTATGAATTTTGAACGGACATATAGTTTTTTTCAATTAGTAAAAACTCTTAACTTCATGGGGCTGTCGTACCAAGACCTATATTCGTCAACAGGTCGCAGCCGAATGCTTCGGGACAATTTATACAAAGAAAAGACAAACGTGTTAGCATATTACATCATAAAAACAATTCTTATTAACAACTATCAGGACTTTTTGTTTTGGTGTAAAAAGAACAATTTTTCTCTCTTAAAGTTCAACAAGACACTTGCAAATCAGCGGGAGTTCTGTGCCTTTATTGAACACAAGTATAAACGGCTTAACATGTTAACAGCAATTGCCGAGACCCGGCGGTTTATAGGTAGCATGGGCAATAAGGCAACCTCCCCAAAGTTAAATTATATCCTATCAAACATGCGCATGAGCATTTGCGAGCTGGGATAAACGCTTACGATGTATGGTGTACGTCCTACGACAGTTTAAAATAAAATTGACATCTGCTTAGCAGTCAATACAGGATGCAACATTCAAATAATCATAACCATAAAAAGATGGGGATTCGGAACCTAAATAGTTTTCTAAGAGATAATGCCTCCTCCGCGATAAAATTTATAAATATCGCTGAGATGTCGGGCAAAAAAATTGCGGTAGATATAAGCATCTACATGTATAAGTTTGCATCAGACAATTCTCTAATTGAGAATATGTATTTGATGCTATCTGTGTTTCGGCACTATAACATAATTCCTATATTCATCTTTGACGGCAAACCTCCCTCCGAAAAGAGGGAGCTATTAATCAAGCGCCGTGAGGATAAGAAGGAGGCTGAAGAGGAGTATTATCGGTTAAAAAATTTACTTGAAAATAATCTGAACATGGACGAGGCCGACAAACAAGATATTATTTCAAACATGGACAATCTGAAAAGAAAGTTTGTTTGTGTTAGTAGAACTGATACGGAGGTTGTAAAGGGTCTTATTCGCGCATGTGGCGCAACATATTGCGATGCTCCCGGAGAAGCCGATGAGCTGTGTGCAATATTAGCAGTTAAGGGAAAGGTGTGGGCGTGTTTAAGCGAGGATATGGATATGTTTGTTTACGGGTGTCCGCGGGTAATTAGATATATGAGTTTATTAAATCACACTGCGGTTTTATATGACACACGAAAGATCCTTGAAGTCCTCGATGTAACGCAGACGGAACTGCGGGAAATTTGTATTCTATCTGGGACCGATTATAACCGGGTGAATGATGACATCAAAAATGCTCCAACGCTATACGAAACGTTGAAGCATTTTAAAAAATATCGCAAGGATAAATCTGAGTTGGGATTCTATGACTGGTTAATAGAGAAAACCAATTATATCCAGGATTACGATATTTTAAAAAGAATAAATAGTATGTTTGACTTTAGTCGTGCGGACTTGAACATAAACAAGTTTGAGGACATTAGAATTGCAAATGGCATAACAGACAGCGATGAAATTGTTTCTATATTAAGGACCGACGGGTTTATATTTCCAGTGCGACATAAGGTGAGCGGGTGGTTTTAAGCGAATGCGACCGCGTTAAATGAATATGGGTGTATCAATATTCACGAATGTTCCCGATGAAAATTGTGGAATCTGTTCAAACTCAGATGTTTTCAGTTTATCTCTCATTAATTTTATTAGTTCACGCCAGGTGCATCCTGTTTTTTCTTTCGCGGCCTCTAATAAAGACCACGTCATTGCGCCCGAGGCCCTATTATTTATAAATGCATCCGCGCTTGTTTGGTTGTCCGTGCAGCCACTAATCATAAATACATTCCCTTGCGTGTCCAGCTGTTTTTCGTTTTCAGTATAATTGTCGTAATTGAGGCTGTCCAAATATTGATATTTGAGATCTAACACAGAACCACTGAAGCAGCTGTCAAACATTGCAAACAATGTGGCTCCTGGTTTTAGGTGAGTTTGTATTAATGCCTTCAGTTCGTCGTCAACTATGCCAGGTAAATCGCAAGATACAATCATTTCATCGCGCCCATCAGTCTCGTCACTATTTCTATCAAGTGTGTAGGAGCCATGGCCGCTATAACAAAAAAATAAGAGATCATCTGACTGAGAAGTAGAGAGAAGAAGTTTAAATTCCTCTAAAATGGTTGCACGTGTGGGTTTTTTTGGTGTTAAATCAGTAATGACCCTAATATCCGAAAACCCTGCCTTTGTAATTCTCTCTTTAATTGAGGTTACGTCATTAATGCAGCCGAATAGTTCGTTCGGCGTTCCTATGTAATTGATTCCGATCAAGAGGGCCTTCTTGCGCTTTGCGGGTTTAATCAGCACCGGGTTGTAGTTTTGAACGGCGGCCACGTTTTTGTTGAACGCGTCACTGAGAGCGACAGCATCCCTGTTATACTGTCTGACTAAGTTATTGAGCATAGTTTGTTTTACGTAAGTGGGGATGCGCGCATTTTGAACTCTTCTAACATTTGCTATAAGAGCGGAATATATGCGGGATATATTTGCATTATAAACGTTTTGCAAAGCGCGAATTTTGTTTTGCTTATAAATAGCCAACTCGTTACTCATTATACAATGCAAATATTATAATTTAAATACTAAGTGTATAAATTGTAATATGGACTTCAAGTATACTGCTATTATAGTTGAACCGAGAAGACACAAGGCGATAGAGTTTGTATTAAATAACGTTTGTGAATGTTTATCAGATGAATGGAATGTAATTTTATTTCACGGAACAACAAACGCCGATTATGTTAAAAAAATAGTTGAGAATAATACGCGATTTGAAAATAGAGTTAAAATGGTAGGGTTAAACTTTGAAAACTTAGATGTAACAGAATATAGTAGGCTTTTTGCCACAAAAAGTGTAATTTATGATCACATTTTGAGTGATATATTTTTAGTATTTCAAACAGATTCAATGATATTGCCTGCAAACAAACACATTATAAACGAGTTTTTAAACTATGATTATGTAGGAGCCCCGTGGCTTATAACTAATTATCCTCTCACTAAAAATAGCTCTTTTATTGGTAACGGCGGGTTTAGCTTAAGAAGAAAAAGTAAAATGCTTGAAATTATTGAAAAAATAGAATGGAATAAGGCGAATGAATTTAAGGAATGCTATTATAGCAATATTTACGAAGACCTATATTTTTGCACAAATTATGATAATGTAGTAGTAAATAAACCGGAATATAAAAAGGCAACTGCATTTTGCGTTGCTGAAGTTTTTAATGAGGCGCCACTCGGATGTCATAGACCATGGGGCAGCGGTCAATATGAGGCAATGGTTAAATTGTATCCCGAAATTAAAATCTTAATGGAATTACAAGATGTTGAACAATAGCCCAATCATTCGTATAAGTTAATATTAGTATTTAACTTTTGCATTTTATATAAAATATATAGTCTCAAAGACTACATATTTTTATTTTGTTTTGTGGTTTACCTTTGTCTTTTTATTTTGTTTGGATTGTATTTTGGTGCATTGGTTTATGCAGAGACCTCAGCCTTGACAGCCTTGGCGAAGTGGGGAGACATGTACTTCTGGAGGTTGAAGTAGGTCAACTCGTCAGTCTTCTTGAGCTTGAGAAGGGCAGCAAGCTTGGTGTCGGGGTTGATCTTGCGACCGTTCTCCTTGTCCTGCAACTTGTGTGCGCGGATGTAGGTGTTGATCTCGCGGGTAACATCAGTGCGGGCCATCTCGGATCCCTTATCCTTTCCGAGGAAAGAAGCAAGCTCATCAGAGATCTTGGTGGGCTTCACGAAGCCAGAGGGGGCGCGGTTGCCGGCCTTGCGCTTGCGCTTGGAGGACTGCTTCTGGGCAGTCTTCACCTCACGAGTCCACTTCTTCTCAAGAGTTCTGTACTCGGTCTTCAAAGAGGAGATGAGGGCACCAAGCTGCTGCAACTTGGCAAGGAACTCAACGGACTGGTCCGCAAGGGGGGTCTCGGCATCAGCAGCGACCTCAACGGCGGGGGCAGCATCTGCCGCAGGGGCAGCAACAACAACGGGCTCAGCAGCCTTGGCCTTCTTTGCCTTCTTCTCGGCAGCAGGGGCAGCGGCAACAACGGGGGCAGCAGCGACTTGTTCAGTCTCGGTCTTGGTGGAGGTAGTCTTCTTAGGCATCCTATTATACTATATACTGGGATTTACTTTTTAAGTGATTTAACGCATATAATATATATTGTTACGATAGTATGGTAATATAAGTTTAAATGTATAAATTATAGGGAGCTACATAAAATTAAAAGTGCCCAAAAGACTGATAAAGCCACGGTAGCGATGTAGCAGCGGATTCGTTGACTAAAGTTAAAGCGCCAAGTATGTAATATGCTCCCAACGATTTACTGTCATTTTCTGCTCCGTTATTTATAAATCTTTCTAAGACTTCTAATATTACTTTTTTAACGTTCCATATGTTTTCTTCAGTGTAAATGTACTGCATGCCCAAATTCCTAAATGGGTCACCGTTCGGAGGACAAATGTTGCGTTTTGTTTCGTTTGTTATTTGCGCCCGATAGTTCCAGATATCGGTGAGCTCTCGTACAAATTTAATTAATGCAATCCGACTCAAAGAGAGAAACCACTGAGGGTCAGAATAATTTCCTAATGCATCCATAGCCTGAAATAGGCCAAGCGCTCTCAATTCAATTGCTTTCTCGGTTGAAATAACAGGAATATCCTCATCATAATGCATGTTAATGTGAATCCGAAGTATTCTGCTTAATCGTAAAATAGATTTTATGGATCTTATCACATAGTCTGGAATCAAATTTCTGTTGTAAGGATTCCTAATATTTTCCATGTCGGCGGATTTTAGAAATAGGGTGTGGAGAGAAACAATATCAAATCCGTAAATAAACCCGTCTTCATCTGTGTAGCTTAAAAATTTATGAAAATTTATATTCTCTACGGGTTCCATTGTAATAAAATCGTCCACATTAGTGCACAATTTATGGTTTAATGCTGCAGGGCCGTGTATTGCCTTATATTTTCGCGCAAGTAGGCCACGAAAAACCTTTTGTATTTTAATAATAAATGACGAAAAATATAAATATGAATATACTCGACCCGACAATTCATTTTTGTTGCCACTTATTTTAATTTTATATGTCTTTGCAATTTTCTTTAGCTGCGCCAGATTGTAATTGTATTTATTTAATATTTCGTAATTATTTACGGTTGGGATAATAACATTTTCGTCGCTAACCTTTACACTTCGTTTAATTGTTGCCCTATTTTTTTCACAGGTATCAACTATATCACTCATATACTCATTTATTAGGCTTTCAATGCTCTTATTTTTCTTCAAATTAGCGCTCATATATATATGTACATATTATTTTCTTTTTGAATTGTTTTATATGTAAGTTAAATTTAATTATGCTCACATTATTTTGCAGATGATAATCGGGAGCACACTGTATATTGGGGCATGTTTTAATTTTATTTTACATTTAAAAAAAAATTGATTTAAAGGAATACCATCATTATAAATCATACTAATAGAATGGCGAGCGCAATCATTGACGGAACGAATATTGACACCAGTGTACTTTCGTACTCTGCACCTAAGGCAAATGCTGCGGGAGGCAAGGTTGTGAATCTATACAATAAAAATTTTAGAGAGGCCCTTACCATTTCCACTCCTCTTATCTTGACATGGGGTGCACAGGAGGGCATGGACCAGGCAAAGAACCCCACCGGAAAATTTACTATGTCTCTTCAGTTTCCTAACTCAGAGTACCCCAATCCAGACTGTGATGCGTTCTTGGAATCAATGCGTGCGCTTGAGGCAAAGATCAAGGCGGATGCACTTACTTATTCAAAGGAGTGGTTTGGAAAGACTATTACCAGCCCAGATGTTATGGACGAGAAATTCAACGTTATGTTTAGACACCCAAAGAAGGACAAGGGAAGCATTGAGCCTGACCTCACCAGACCTCCGACTATTTCAATCAAGGTGCCCTGCTGGAAGGGGGTATGGCAGTCTGAGATTTACGACGAAGAGGGTTCTCCGTTGTTTCTCAAGGGAAAGAGTGCGCCTCATGTAACCCCGCTTGATTTCTTGAAGCCGAAGACGCATGTAATCTGCTTGATTCAGTGCGGCGGTTTGTGGTTTATTAATGGCAAGGTTTCTGTTACCTGGAACTTGAAGCAGGCAATTGTTCAGAAGCCAAGAACATCTGCATTTGTTGAGGGAACATGCTTTATCAAGCCCAAGACTGGGGATGTTGCTCGTCTAAAGGCACTTCCTCCTCCTGAGGATGCAGTTGACCCAGAGGGTGCTGCTATTGTAGACGATTCTGATGAGGAGTATGAGTTGCCTGCGCCGGCTCCTGTACCAGTGCATGTGCCCGCGCCAGCTCCTGCGCCTGTGGTAGTGCCAGCTCCTGCACCTGCACCGGTCGCGGCAGTAGATGAGACCAAGAAGAAGAAGATTGTCACCAAGAAGAAGGTTGACGCATAAATCTAAAAATACAAATAAATCAACAAACAAAAATTAGCAAATACACGAATAACAATAACAGAAATTAACAAAAATAAAAAGTTTTATGTAATTATAAACTTTTTTCTTTAATTTACAACATTCCCTGCTGTAAATTAAAATGCTTATTGGCTTAAGAGATTCCTCTATACAATATTTATTTTTACCATGATATCCGATTTTTCGGCTACATCGCACATGTCCTTTTTAATCTTAGAGATACCTCCATTTTTTATCCTGTAATATTGCTCTTGTTTCATGTGCAGGTGTGAGACTGGAATTTTAAACTGCTTCTCTCCTATGTCCACCTGAATAGATCCGTCTTCTAATATAAGACTAACCAGGTCGCGATAGCCATAAATTACCGTCTCAACGTATATGTTATTATCATCATCAATAGTGATACCATTTGGGAGCTCGGGCTCGCATATTACCATTATTTCGCAGCCAGAACCATCAAAATACGACTCATTGTACCAGAGCGGGACCAAATATAACGCATCGTTTACATACAACTTATATAAATTATTATTCATCAAATCTGATATGCTCGGGTTTAGCCGATACACTTCAATGTTGTCATATTTTTTAACCACAACCTCCCGTATAATGTCTAACATCTCCTGGCTTAAATGAAGCACCGATCTGTTATTAGAGAGAAAGGTATACACGTTAAGCGCGGTTTCTTTGTCCAGGCCGTCAAACAGTCTGGATGATATTTTCTTCCCAGCGACAATTATATCATTCACAATCTTTGTTAGGACATCATCATATGCTCCTGCAAACATCGTCTTCATAAACCCTGTTAGAATATCAAAATAGAGAGAAGAAATAGGCTCGTCTGTGGATTCGGCGTCGTCATCTTCCGGTAAATGTTTACATTCTCTCCGCAGATACTCATATGCTTCGTGTATTTGTTGAAACTTAGTTGTAGACTCCGCCGTATTGTTGTTCTTATCGGGGTGGTTTTTTAGTGCCAGCTTGCGATACTGTTTTTTTAAATAGTCTGCCGTTATATCATTTACGCTGATGACAGACAGATCAATTTCCAATATTTCAAAGGCTTCTTTATAATTCATTACATTTTATGAATTATAAACTTTAAGTATTAAACGCGGCATTATTTTATATTGGCCTAATGTATAATGGCTATTCATACAAGTCGCGTTTTTTACAGAAGAGGTATCTCCAATGATTATAATAATTTTGCGTTTGTTGCGCAAGCAAATTATACCATAGTCGCGCCAATGGCGTTGTATTTACGAGGATATCAATTTCAGAACAGGGTTCCCAAAATTATTACCTCTGGGTACATGACACTTCCTTGGAACAAATAGAATGAGTCTAAAAATTATGCATTAACTTTGCCAAAGATAGGAAGTAATTTTCAACATGGTATATCGGCCGATAATTGTTGTTGTAATATTTAAAGAAACCATATGTCTTAAGGAGCACACTGGACAGATTGGCTGGTGTAAATTTGTTTCCCTTAACAAGCGAAGAGAGAATATACCAAACACAGTCAGTTATATCCAAGTTGTAAATAAAAATGTCGTATATTAAGTCTCTGAATTTTAAAAACTGCAGCTCATTAATGTTCTCTAATTTATGTATAATTTTATTGCATATAATCTTATATTGTAACATCAGATCTTCTGTATACAGATGAAGTCCCTTAATATTTGTTATATTTTCGGCAACAAAATTTGCGGGCAACTTGGTTTTAACACATTTAACATAAGAGGTCTTTGTGGGTCTACTTATATTAATTATTTCACAGCAATTTAATATATTATCCGGTATAAAACTGAGCTCTTCTGTAATGAGGACAAACTTAACATCAATTGATTTGTCGGTTGTTTGCTGCATATAACTGTAAAAGGTCTCCAATAACTCACTATGAATGTCATGAAAATACTTGCACACGATAATTCCAGACTTGTCCGTCTTGGAGGAGATAATATCAATGATTTGCTGGTAAATGTCATGCCAGAACAACTTTGAGTTACACCCCAAGAGCGACATATCCACCTCATAATGTATATCGCTAATCTTGAAAAAATACTGCTGCTTATTAAATGTGACGCTTATTTTTTTCTCGTATTTTAAATCAGATGGACTATACCGCCTGATGGATTTAAGCATTTGCGTGTATTTTCCTATTCCACTCGGGCCAAAAAAAATAAGGTTTTTAAGCCCAGGGAGTGTTTTGGGGAACCTTGCATAGAGGTTGTCAAGTTTGGGGTGCAAATTTACACGGCTATTTTCGGTCAAATATTCTTCAAAGTGAGTTTCATAATACTTCATTCACTATACTACTATTGTATATTACATATTCTTTATTTGAATTACAAACCAAATATATATACCTCAAAGATTTGAAATGGTACATTTAATGCCAAAATACAATCACGCGCGGCTCATCTACTTTAGAATCGTGTAAAGTATATTGGCTTAAAAACAAAGCATTCTATATATTAATTACAATGAATATTGTTAAATCACTTGACCAATATGATGATAATAATGCATTTTTTTGCGACCCCATAAAGAATAATGTAATGAACGACGGCAATTTTATAAGAATTATTTATTCAACGAGTAATTTTGTATTAAACGGGGTCTATTTACTCGTACCATTGAACGATGTCGTGTGTGAAAGGTACTATACGAAATATAGGTGCGGCTTTAATGTTGCGAGACACAAGGATATTATTGAGAGAGTTCGGGTTATTGAAGAAGAACTACTCAAAAAAATTAACATTACGAACAAGGCTGCACAGTATAAGATATTTGAACAGCTAAAAAATGGAACCCTGAAAATTTTCACAGATGTCGGAAATAGGGCGTCGTGTTCATTTGTCCTGAAAATATCAGGAATCTGGGAGACCCAGTATGAGTATGGTCTAACCTACAAGTTTATCGCGGTTAACTAATGCCCGCAAATCCGTCGGTTCTAAAGTACTTGAGTATTACATATGCTTGGTATACAATGATTGCGGCGAATCCGCTAAGTATATAGAGAATCCACGACGATGAGCGAGGAATCTGTTTCGTAATTGCAAACTCGTCTGACGACAAGGCCTTGGCAGCAATTGTTAGCATGAAGCCCAAAACGGCCACAATATATGTGGCGCGGCTATAATAACCGTCGCCTACATGGTTGTCAACTATATACTTGCCGTACGTTCCCAATAACACTATCATGATTATTGTAATTGCTAACATTAATATAAACGGACCGGTTGATGTTACCGTCGCAACTATACGTTCCCATGTAGTAAGGGTCCGTCCAGATTGTAGGTATAGTACCAGCGTTGTGGCCAATAGAATGCTCATGCTCAATGTGGAATATCCTACAATATAGGAGGTTATTGAAGTTTGCCCCGAGGCTAACAACCCTACAAGAATCGCGACAGATCCTGCAAAGAGGAGCCCTTGATATACATATGTAAGCATTTCGGTTGTACCCATTTATAATATTACGTGATAATATTTTTGTGCCTAATTAGCAAATAAAATAATGGTTGTTTATTATTTTATTTTACTATTCATGTTACTACCCATGTTGCGGCCCATGTTATTTACTTGGCCTTCAATTCGTCTATTTCCCGCTGCATATCTTGCATCTTTGATACAAGCATCGGGATCATTTCCAAATAATTTACTGTCTTATACCCAACCGCACTGGTTTTAACCAACTCGGGGTAAATTTGCTCTACCTCTTGTGCTATAAAGCCATAATGTCGCTGTTGAGTGCTGTCAACCTTAAACGAATACTCCACCGCCTTTAAGTTTAACAGGTTGGCCTTACTGCTTTCTGACAATGCTACAACATTCTCCTTCAAAATGGCATCAGAAGTATTATAGATAGAACCATTTACATATAGGTCGTTATTAAGATAAACTGGTTTTTTACTGTCGGCTGGGGTAATTACTTGAAGCCCGGTTGGCAACTTCTTATAAATCCACACAACGTAACTACCACCACCACCCACAACAAATTGTTTTATATCTTGCGTATTACTCGGTTGTTTTCCACCATAATTAGCAACTGTTCCGATTAATGACATATATAATATAAACCGATTGTTTTTTTAATAAATTAATCTATTATTATATAAAAAATTAATAATATATTATATTAAATATGTCAGGGCCATTTAATAACCGAGGACAGATACCATCTTTTAATGAACCTGGTTTTAATACAAACACGAACCACCCATTAATACCGAATTCTCAGGAGTATATATATTATAAAAAATACGTATCCATTCATTCCGAAGATAGAGATATGGTTAAATACCCATCATCGTCTGAGTTTGAAATTGAAATGCCGCAAGATATGCTAAACATAATCGCGCTACGATTGGCTGACTGGTCATTCCCGTCTAATTACAATACGTTTTCTGTTTACAATGAGAATGTAACCATGACATTTACAATTAACAATCCATATAATCCGAATCTGGTTAGCGGGTTCTCGGCCAGCGTACTCGCGCAGAAGACGTTTGAATACTTATACCTCAATCAGGGACTTGAGTATTCCATTCAAATTTCTGATGGGTTTTATAATCCTCAGCAAATGGCCACTGAACTGACTAACCGGTTCAATGCGGCCGTTACCGCACCTCTAACCGCCTATTTGACTGCACAATCGGTTAACCCCTCCTTAGATCCTGACCCAGTAATAAATGCCCAATTGCAGCAGGAGTATATTGCTGCCTTGGCCGCCCTATCCGCCGCAGGTGGATACACACGATTTGTTATCGTTTATAACACTGTTGAGCAGAAGATTTGGTTTGGTAATATTTCGGACGGGTTTTTATTAACAAATGAAACTCAATTTACAACGGATAAGGGAGCCAATGGCGTTTCATGTGCCACCCGAAGTCGTCTCCCGAATTATAGCGAGTGGGGGTTGCCTGGAAATGTAGGGCTGCCGCGATATAACGTGGCATCAATTAGTGACCCAAGCGGCGTTTTAGCGCCAAGGTTTTATTACGGAGATGTATTCCCAGGTGATAACGGGTATTGGCTTGTACCAGACCCGCAATTAGTTGGCTCAACTGTCTACTGGGCAGAATGTGTGTACAAAATCAATCTAATGGGGCCTGCCTTCATATACATGGAAATAGAGGGGCAAAATTGCATTGATGAAACCGCCCCGTATAATTTAAGTGAATTTACTACAAAAACCAACGAAACAAATGGTATAGCGAATTCTTCCTTCGCTAAAATACCGGTCCCCACAACACCTCTCGCTCAATGGTTTGACAGAGACTCTATGCCTTATAAATTTTATTATCCTCCTGCAGAGAGAATGAGAAAGCTCAAAATCAAGCTAAGGTACCATGACGGCCAAATCGTAAACTTCGGTGTATTTAACTATTCATTTAATATTGAGTTTGTTTTGCAGTTACCACAGATCCTGAGAAATTCAAATACCGTAAAACACCCACCACGCCTATATTAGATAACACACTGTATTTTTACTTAGGCTGCAACGCCGTGTTTTTCTGATATCCATGACTTTAAAATGACAATGTCGCACATTTTATAGTCTTCACTCGTCTCGGTCGCAAAGGATTTTATATCATAGAAGCCAGGCTTCTTCATACGCGGTGTCTTGTGAAATATATAGTCGCCTTTTGGCCCCTTTCTTATGGAGAGACTCGTGCTAATCTCCCTAATCATATTGCTCCCCTCGTCAAGATACTTTCGCACTTCATCAAATGTAATATTCTCTATTGGCCGATTTCCCAGTTCCTTTAACGTTTTGGAGTTTTCGCCCCATGAAATATACAGCCCAAACTTGCCGCTTTTCAAAATAACATCGTGTCCGTTATGCTGGCCTAAAATAAACTGACTTTTTGCCGATTTTTTTGCATCAACCAAGTCTTCCACCGTATAACTACCCATTTCCAGGCTATTAACATCAATGTCCTTTTTAACAGGCTTGAACGTGATCTCCTCCTTGCCATCAACCTCTTCGACGCATTTAATCACCGGGCCATATTTGCCGACCAAGTACGTATTATTTTCGTCCAGTTTGATTTCAAATTTGGTTTCATCCCGCAACCCATCCACCAGCGCATCTATCTGCGAATTGCAGCTCTTGCACAAGTCAACCCATTGTGCATCTCCCTTAGCAATCTTGTCGAGAGAATCTTCCATAATGCATGTGTAATTATAATCGAACAAGTCATTAAAGTGTTTCTCCAGAAACTCCATCACAATTACTCCCATCGGTTGAATCACCAGCTTACCCTTTTCATTTCCAAACTCTCTCTTGTTTTCAATTTCAAAAATATCTTCGCCCTCCAACTCGTAGTCCTTACACAGCAGCTCACGACCTTTTATGTCCTCCTTTTTGACATACCCTCTTTCTTGGATTTTATCAACGAGGGAGGAGAATGTAGACGGGCGACCAATCCCCTTCTCTTCCAAGAGGTGAACCAATCTGGCCTCCGTGTAATGTTGTTTTGACCCCTTAATCGTGACCTTTGCACAGACCTTTTTATATGAGATTGGCGCATTTGGTTTAATTTGCCGCAAATAATGGTAGTCCTTGTTTTCAACCGGATATTTTTTTGCCACTATTTTCCAGCCGGGGAAATCAATCAATTCACTTGTATGAACGAACCGATTGTCGTTAAAGGCCGAAATTGTCGCGGTGATAGAATAAAACGACGCCGGAGCCATGCAGCTCTCTAATGTTGTCTCCCAGATCAGCTTGTACATCCTTCTCTCCTTTGAATCCATTGTTTCAGGAAGCTCACAGAGAGAAATATGGGTAGGTCTGATTGCCTCGTGCGCTTCCTGTGGCGGAGGCTTATCGGGGCCCTTCGTTTTTGTCTTTGGTTTACCCACAGGCTCCTTAATAGACCCTGTTATCATGCAGTCAATATTCTCATTTATATATTTAGCTCCATCAGCATATGTGCGTTTGATATACGTTTTAACCTCCTCAACAAACACGCCGCTATATGTCTTTGAATCTGTGCGCATATAGGTTATATATCCTCCTTCATAAAGTAGCTGACAAATTCGCATAGTTTCTTTGGGCGAATAATGAAGCTCATTACTGGCCACTTGCTGCAGGCGCGATGTAGTAAATGGCTCTGGTTGTGATTTTGAGACCTTTGTCGGAGATGAGCAGCTATAAACATGAGTGAACTCCGAGCTACCAGAGAGAAAATCTGTAATGTCGTCTTCTGTCTCATATTTCCCCTGTGGTGTCAAATCAAATGGTAAATTAGAATTGGTAAAGTACCCAGTTACATTGTAGACCTTTTTTTCTTCTGCCGCCTTAATGTCTTGTTCATTGTCGTAAATGAGCCGCAGGGCGGGTGTCTGACATCTACCGGCACTAAGCGACTTATCTTTGCCCTTTGGGCCGGTTATAAACTTCCACAGCATGGGAGATACCTTGAAACCCACAAGTATATCCAATATTTGGCGCGCCTGCTGAGCATATACAATATCCATATTTATGGTTCGCGGGTTCCTAATTGCGTGCTGTATAGATGCCTCTGTAATCTCGTTAAACGTAATACGCTTTGTTTTATTTACGTCTAATTTGAAAATTTGTGCGGTACAATATGCTATTTTCTCGCCCTCCCTATCTCCGTCCAGTCCAAGTATAACTTCGCGGGAATTTTTGATTTCCCTTCTCAAGACCTCTATCTGTTTTTTCTTAATTGCGCTATCAATAATGCTGTATGTAGGCGCGAAATCATGTTCAATGTCAATATTCTTGAGGGATGGTAGCTCCCGCAAATGTCCGTATGTTGCAAGGCACTTGTATCCAGGACCCAAATACTCCTCTATTTTCTTACATTTTGCAGGCGATTCAACGATGACGAGCGTTGTAGATGTTGCGGAATAATTTTTTGGCATAAATATATTTAAAATATGTAGAAATAGGTTTATGTCGTTTTCATTTGTGTTTTCTTACTGGCTATTTGCTCATTTGCTTAAATTGCTTCCATGAGATGCTCACTTCGGCCTGCTTGGGCTCTGGAGCCTTTTCAGAGTTTGCGTCCAATTTCTCCGCCTTCTTAAGTGCACTATCCACATATAATTCCTTTAAAAGAGATCCAACTGCAAATGACCCCTCATGCTGGTCCATGTCACCATCCTCAATCTTTCTTAACACGTCCAGAAATCGGTTTAATATGTTGATATCTATCTCGTCCTTACGTACCTTGTTGAAAATATCGGTATAGTACGTGAATAAAAAGCTACACTCGCTCGCACATTCCGCGTAAATTTTTTCGTCGTCGCCGCGATACTTTGCCTTTAGAACAATCATATTATTAATTTCGTTCCGCAATACCTGGCTGTGCTTTAAATTGCGGATTAGTCCGGTCTGATCCTCAACATTATTTGCCTTGATCATGTTAGAGAGCTGCAAACGTTGTTTATCGTCCATTATACCTATAAGAAGATTAAGTATTTTATTTCTAAACTAATACACCCGATAAAGATAAAAATATATGTATATATTAAATGAGTAATTTAACTACTGCCAATGGAATACCAATACAGACGGTCATTGCTCAACCTGGTGCCAATCCACGACAAAGCGCGTTTCTTATTACGCAGGCAAACAGTGCGCAACAGGCTGCTGCAACTAAGGCGCTTGCTGGCGGTAAGAAAAAACTTCGTGGAGGGCAGGCAGTGCCGGCTGATGGCCGCATACCAATAGCACTTAGTCCGTCGCCCTATCCGCAGACCGTTGGCGCAGGACAGACGACGAATGCGCAAACGCTCCAGATTGCTCAAATGGCAACGCAACAACAAGCAAATCAAAAACTTGACAAGGTCGGCGGGTCTAGACGAAAGTGGGGCGGAAATCCCGACTGGGTTTGGCCGTGCATGAGTGGAGGCATACGTGGAGGCGTAAGCAGGGGAATAAGCAGAGGCGTGAGCAAGTCCAACAAAGGAACAAGACAAATGAGAAAAACGCGACAAATGAGAAAAACTCGACAAATGAGAAAAACACGACAAATGAGAAAATCACGAAAATACCGCAGACACTAAAGTTATTAAGTGTACAAAACTTATATTTTTATAATAATTTTATAATAATAATATAAGTCATGCCTTCTGGAAAAAACTGGGTCAATTTTATATATGTAAATTTAGCATTTGCAATATATGTTGGAGCTATTTTTTATTACAGCCAAGTAGCCCAAATCAAAGCCCAATGGCCACTATATAGATGCAATCCAATGTATATGCCTTTAGCAGATAATATGGAGGAGAATTTCGTGTACTGTGTTCAGTCAATGCAAACAAACTTCATGGGCCACCTACTGCAGCCTCTTACATTTATAACAAGCTCGCTTGGTGGTGTGCTTGGTGGATTTGTGGGGGAAATAAATGACATTAGAGCAATGTTTGACAAGATACGGACATTCATATCCGACACAATTCAATCCATATTCGGCGTTTTCCTTAATTTGGTGATAGAATTTCAACGAATTACTATGGGCATTAAGGACTTGATCGGGAAAACGATTGGCGTCATGGTGAGTCTTATGTACATTATGGACGGAAGCATTAAAACGATGAACAGCACTTGGAACGGACCACCTGGGCAAATGGTAAGAACACTTGGTAAATGCTTTCACCCCAACACAAATGTCCAATTGCAAAATGGAAACATAAAGGCCATGAAGGACATTGATTTAGGAGACATTCTGGAGGACGGGGCGGTTGTGGAATCAGTCATGAAAATTGACAATAAGAGAGATCGCGCGCCACTGTATATAATTAGAAACGGCGGAGTTCGCAGCGCAGATATATATATCACTGGGTCGCATTTAGTATATGACGATACCATTAAGAACTTCATTAAGGTAGAAAACTACGTCGGCGCAGAAACATCCATCCTTGAGACGGATTGGTTTAGTTGTTTGATTACGTCGAACCACCGAATTAAAATTGGGCCGCATCTGTTCTGGGATTGGGAGGACCACTTTGTGAAAATCATGCCGTCCTAATGTTGCGACACAGGAGGGGAGAAGAAATAGATATTATACTATACTTTTTTTACAAGTATAGTATATGGATAACCTTAAACCAGAAACCTTACCAAAACCTCAAAACTTACAGAATATAAAAAAAATGTACGATAAATTAACCTACATGGATCAGTACGGAGGGTCTGTCATGTTGCTTCTTATTTTTACACTGATATTGATTGTATTCGCATCATATTGTGCTATCATGATAAACGCCCGACCGATTATAGACGATTGGCCAAATCAGCGGTGTAAGCCACAAATCATGCCGGTCGCAGGATTTATTACCCACCCAGACGGAATGACTGCTATCGAATATACTTACCAGAATTTCAATTACTGCCTTCAGAATATTCTCGCCAGCGGCACTGGAACCGCAGTTGCGCCTTTAACGTTTGTAACAAGCGCTCTGCAAAGCATTGCCGTGCAAGTTCAAAACGATATTCAAAATATTCGCGGGATGTTTGATAAAATCCGAAACAGTCTTCGGGACGTTTCACAAGAAATTATGGGGCGGATAATGAATATAACAATACCATTGCAGCAAATCATCATTGGATTCAAAGACCTTTTAGCCAAGGTGCAGGGGACCATGTCGGCGGGGCTGTTTACTGTTTTGGGTTCATACTACACACTTAAATCGCTATTGGGTGCCATAATTCAGATGGTTATTGTTATTTTAATTTCACTCGCAGTGACAATTGCAGTATTGTGGGCTGTTCCATTTACATGGGGTGCGGCCATTTCTGCAACCGTGTTTTTCGCTCTCGTTGCAATACCATTAGTAATTATTCAGGTCTTCCTGGCAAATACACTGCAAATACAGGGCGGTAATGTGCCCAGGGTAAAATGTTTTGACGAAGATACCCTAATTACCATGAATGACGGGACCAAGAAGAAGATTATTGATATAAGGGTCGGTGAAGTTTTAATAGATGATAATGCAGTCACTGCGACGTTTAAATTGGAAGCAAAGGGATCAACTATGTATTATTTGGAAAATATTACGGTATCTGACTCACACATAGTTATGTATAAGGACCGGTGGATACACGTTTCTGAACACCCTGATGCGATAAAACATGCGTCGTATGAAAAACCCTATTTATATTGTTTAAATACCGCATACAAAACGTTGGAAATAAATGGGATAACCTTCACTGATTGGGACGAATTATACGGCGACGACATTAATGAAATTAAGAATAACGGTGTTGTCCGTATTGAACATCTTGAGAATATTCATACCGAGTTTGACAGCGGATTTGCAGGAACAACTAAAATAAAGCTTAAGAATGGCACCTACAAGGAAATCAAGGATATTTGCATAGATGACGTTCTTGAACATGGAGAGACGGTTTATGGCCTTGTGAAAATAAATGGAAAAAATATGAGCGAACAATTTACATACACTTTAGGCAATACAATTGTGGAAGGCGGCCCAAACCTGCCAATGTGCGATAAAAATGTACGAGTGAAAACCACGTTATATTTAGAGCCAAATAGAAAAAAGAAGTTGAGTAAAAACCACGACGAATTATATCATTTATTGACGGACAGAAAAACCTTTCGCGTTGACAAAGTTAAATTTTATGACTATAATGCGACGGTTGACCTATTTTTAGTAAAAAGCGCCGGAAAATTATTATCTATGAAATATGTATAATATGGATATCTCAATATTTGGATTTAAGTTGAATCTTGAGGTCTTAATTTTAATCGGCGTCGTTTATTTAATTTTGGTTGGTCACACTCTTGGTGGATGCAGCCGCGTTGGACTTATGGAGGGCCTTGACGTAATGAAGACAGCCGCTGCTGGCGCTAAGAAGGCCGTTGAAAAGAAGACAGAGGGGTTTTCAGGCGCTAATACTAATTACGGAGAGTCCTCCTCCTATGACTTGAGCAGCGACGTGCCTGTGAACACTTCATCTTGGAGCGCGCAGAACATGACCGTTGTCAAAGGTCAACCCCTCAGCAAGGGTGTTAAGCAGTTTTTGGCTCGCGAGCCCCAGCCGGTCCCTCTACCCGAGGGTGAAATGTTGATGTTCGCCAACACCCCCTTTAAACCGGAGTGCTGCCCCAACACCTACTCTAATAGCACTGGATGTGCCTGCATGACTGGTGAGCAATACAACTTCCTCGTTCTTCGCGGCGGAAACAACGTTCCATATTCCGAATTCTAAATACACTTATACCCATAGGTTAGGTTAGGTTAGGTTAGTAAACAATAAAATTGATTGAAATAATTGCACATGCAAGTATTGCAATAAAACAAGATGAGTACAATCGTACAAGCGCAAAATAGCTTTGCCGCCGACGCAAGCCCCGATGCAAACGGTTTGCCCGGAATCTTTGAAAATTTAGAGGTAATTGGTAATTATTTTAAACAAGCCGTTGAGGGGTACCACCTAATTAATTCGTCGCCTATTAACGAAGCAACCTGGGAAGACATAAATGCGCTGGTGTTTTCATCTTCCGGGATTGAGGTATATTCTAAAAGCGACGGAAGTCATTTACCAGGCATGGATATAAATTGTTCTTTGGGTAAAATTAGCAACAAGTCTGCGAAATATTCTAAAAACCGAAAAACGTTTGATATTAGTTCTTATCGGTTAACATCCGTATGCAGCGAAAAAAGATGCGGAACGCCTATAGAAATTATTGCAGAAATCAATGGTCGTAAAAACTTTGACTATTATTCATTTATTGTAAGAGACGATAACGGTGGCGGCGAAAGCACTACTTACGATTGGATGTTGATCCCAAGCAATTACGCTGTTTTGGATCCATCGGCTTACACGTGGGAACCAATGATCGGTAAAACTGGAAAAAACAAAGATGCGCAAACTGGTTGGAAGACAAATGAGATTCATGGGTGTAGTATGAAAATTTCGTTCAGCATGTCATCCCAATTGTGGATACACATTGAAATGACAGACGACATAAAAAAATTTATCGTGGCAACTACTACCGCAAGTAATGTGCCCAAATACAACTATATTGATTTGCTAACAAAATTGCACTAATCCTCCTGTTGTTCATCCTCTTTCGGCAATAGTTTATCATCCTCGCCTAACTGGCTCAGCCTATCATTTGCAGTAATAATATAATCGCTATTAATTTCAAATCCGATAAAATTTACATTGTTTTTTTTTGCCGAAACACACTCAGACCCTGACCCAACAAACGGAACGACCAGCAAGGTTGGGATATCCTTATTTCGCGCGGCCCGAATTAACGTGTCGCATAAGCTCAACGGTTTTTGCGTTGGATGGTCAACTCGCTCTTTTTTTCCCGCACCACCGGCCAACGCAGGAACCTTTATTACATCACGCGGCAACGCTCCACCCTCATGTGCTGTATATGTGGTTTCTTTGTCGCCGTTACTGAATCGGCCCTTTGTCGCCTTTCTAACCTTTCCGGCAGCATTTTTTAGAAAGGTATCAGTATAAGGTTCCCTCACATCATCGCGATTAAATATTGGCTTATTTTTATAACAACATAAAATACTCTCATGGGTTCTTTGCCAAAAGTTGAGGGATGGAGTCACTTTATTCGTATAATGCCAAACTAACCATTTTACATTGCAAAATATGCGTGTTCGTATAAAGGCAAGTATCTCGCTAAACCCGTAAATATATAAGGTACCATTGGGCTTTAATATTCGCAGACACTCGCGTATCCAATTGTCGCACCATAACAAATATTCGCTCATTTTCTGTCTGTCACTGTCATTTCCAAAATCCTTGCCAATATTGTAGGGTGGATCACAAATAACAATGTCAACACTTTCACTCTTTATTTTTTTCATGCCTAAAATACAATCCTCGTTATATATTTTATTAATTTCTAAGTCAGGTGATGATGCTGTCTCGCACGCTACATCGTCTTCAATAATTAATGCTGGTTTTGCAACCTTTACGGCCTTAGACGCCCGTTTTGTTGGTTGTTTGTCTGCCATTTCTTGTCTATGCACATTAATTAACTTTGCTATTTGAAATCAATTTTTTATTTTTCAACAACAACATTTTTGGATATGTTCCGGATTATCTTCTCCTCCTTTTCTGCGTCATTGTCGCCCGACCCACCAACCGATTCTATAATAATTTTGTTATATTGATCCGAATACTTGGAGTGATAAGTCCCGCAATCTGGATGCGCTTCTTTAAACTTGGGCAGCAACCGTTGGTTCTTGGATGCCACGCGTTTTATTGCCTTTTTAATCTTGTTGTTATTTTCATCCTTTTCCCATTTATCTTCATCTTTGATGTACATGGTTTCTCTCTTTTTATCCGTGCAATGGACCGGCCGTTGAGAAACATCCAGTTCATTCAAATTCTTCACAATAATGTTGGATATTCCTTCAACATAACCCACTTCTCCTACCTTTTCCAGGTCCGACAATTGCAGTTTAATAGAATCAACAAAATCCATTATGTTCATAGCATCCTTGCAGGTTTCGTTCAGAAAAAAGTTTAGGTTAAATGCCTTATTGTGCGAGTTTGTATTATTTGTGTTATTTGTAGTATTATGGGTGCCATTTTCAAGCACCTTCATCATCATATTTTTCAGCTCGCTATTCTCCTTAATTAACAGCATAATAATGTCGTTGCCTATCGGTTCGCTGGCTGGCTTAGAAGTGCATTCTTCGTCGGACTCGGAAACAGCCTTTTGCGTACACTTCTGCTTGTGTCTCCATAATCCAGAACGTTCCTTATATATCTTCCCGCATTCACAAACTGAATGGTTGGGGATTTCTTGGGATTTATTGTTGAAATCTGTTGATATACCATGTTTTTTGTGTTTATCGGTTAGCAGATGTTTGTTGTAATCCTTTTTATTAGACGTTGAATAGTCACACGCTTCGCAAGCGTATTTTAATGGGATTTTGGGGGACAAAATAGTTGACATTTGTTGATATATTAGCAACAGAAAATATCCCTAAACCCTTTCCTCAAAAAAGTATTAAAAAATTACCGTCACAAATTTTGCGTTATTTTTTCTGTGACCAGACCATAAATTTCAATTATGGTCACAAAACATGTATTTCGGGCAAAGTATTTTGGCAAAACCGTTTTTGGACATTTTTTTTGTCCATTTTTGATTTTCCCAAAATACTTTCCAAGTAAAAAACAGGGGTCTCTTCTACAGCCAGTAGAGAAGAAAATCGGTCAAAAATATTGCAATCGCTTACATAATGTAGGGTAGCGGGCCTACCAGCGGCGACCATTGTCCGTGTATTCGCATACCTTACAGTATCTAATATGTTTGCATTTATCGGGTGCAATATCTATATAATCCTCCACAAAATCATGCTGGCAAAGTTCATGAATGCGAGTTTCACATGAGATCAACTGATCTTCAAAAACCCGCTTTCTTTCTATGGCCCACTGCACATTGTTTTCTGCGACAAAAATGTCGGGTTGTATAGAAAAGACCCGACTTGCCTCACTGTTTGCGCAAGTGCGGAGCCCCTCAAATGTAAAAATAACGGCATCCAAATTCTCTATAATTTTCTTGTATGACCAGCGACAAAAAAGAAAATAATCTAAACTCATAGCTCTGCAGTAGTTAGTGGTTTATATTTATATGTCTTGTAATGTCTATATGTATTTTTACACCTTTGAACATTTAAATCCGCACAAAAATACGAATTAATTATTATGATAAATTACATAAATAATATTTATCATACTATACTAAATATGAATGTTGATGAAGTTATAACCAAAAATAAATTATTAGAAGAAGAAAATAAAAAATTACAAGATGAATTAATCCAAACCAAAGAACATCTTACACCTTTTCTCATTTCAAATGCTCATTTATATAACATATGATATAAAAACATATCATATGTTATGTAAATGGAGTGGACAATATCAGAATACAATCAATGGATTAAATATGGGCAACCTATAAATTTATTAGTGACAAAACTTAATATTTTAAATAGTAATATTAATTCATTAAATGGAATAGAAAATTTGGTTAATCTAACAAAATTATATTGTTATTCTAATCAATTAACATCATTAAATGGAATTGAAAATTTGGTCAATCTAACAGAATTAAGTTGTAATTCTAATCAATTAACATCATTAAATGGAATTGAAAATTTGGTTAATCTAACAGAATTAATTTGTGGTTCTAATCAATTAACATCATTAAAAGGAATAGAAAATTTGGTAAATCTAACATATTTAGATTGTATTAATAATCAATTAACATCATTAAATGGAATTAAAAATTTGGTCAATCTAACATATTTAGATTGTGGTTCTAATCGATTAACATCATTAAATGGAATTGAAAATTTGGTTAATCTAACAGAATTACGTTGTAATTCTAATCAATTAACATCATTAAATGGAATAGAAAATTTGGTAAATCTAACATATTTAGATTGTGGTTCTAATCAATTAACATCATTAAATGGAATTGAAAATTTGGTCAATCTAACAGGATTATTTTGTTATTCTAATCAATTAACATCATTAAATGGAATTGAAAATTTGGTAAATCTAACATATTTAGATTGTATTAATAATCAATTAACATCATTAAATGGAATTGAAAATTTGGTTAATCTAACATATTTAGATTGTGGTTCTAATCAATTAACATCATTAAATGAAATTGAAAATTTGGTTAATCTAACATATTTAGATTGTGGTTCTAATCAATTAACATCATTAAATGAAATTGAAAATTTGGTTAATCTAACACATTTTAGTTATGCTAATAATTTAATAATTCATATTCCTCCAAACCTTGTAAGAAGATTAAATAGATTTAAAAATGGACAAAATGTTTATAATGATGGTCAAAACGTACACAATCATAACATACAAGAATCCATTAGAACATCTGTTAATAATATTCTTCAAATTAAACCAATTATTACTGATACAACAGATTTAATTTTAAATGATACAATTTTAACAAACAAAACAAAGGAAATTTTAATGGAATATAAAAACAGTAAAGAGATTTATAGTGCTCTAAATATAACATTTGAAGAAATGTTATTGTATGTTTTTAATAGAATTGAAATAAATGAACATAAAAATGAAATAAAACAAGTGCTAAATACAGAAATGTCAGATTCAGTAAGTAAATGTTTTACAGGAAGAACGTCAAGACTAATAAATTGTTTAAATGGATTTGATCCACTAGTGAATATTCAAATAGCCGGAAATGAACAAATAGGTCATGTAATTCAAGTTATTAGAGTAAATTTAGAAAGAGATAATAAATATGAAATAGAATTACATAAAAAATTAGTAAGAGAAGAATTAAGAGAACGTAAATATGATGAGTGTGTGATTGAAGAATGGGTTGAACATATTGAATAAAACAAGTTTTTGTCAATGTAACATCGTCTTTCACTTGTTTAGGAGAAACAAGTGAAAGTAAGACCATCGTTGTTAAAGCCGAGGGAAGCGGTAAGCACAACTATTGATTTTACACTTTTAAATTTTTATTTTCGTATTTTTGTGCGGATTTAAATGTTCAAAGGTGTATATATGTATTACATTGCGGTGTGTTTAGTTGTACAGACTACGCCATGTTTCGTGAGCATCTGTGTCACGTTTTATCAATTTATCAACAACCTCCTTTGTCACCTGAAACGGGAACGATACTGTCAGCGACATTTCGCCCTCAAACAAGTTTGTTCCTGGTCGCATCAATCGGTACAGATTTAATTTTGTATAGATAATCTCCAGGCAACGCTTCAGGTTTCTAACTCCGTCCTCCTTGTTGCAATGACTGTCAATGATGTGCGTCAAAACATCGTTGGGAATAATAATATCCTCCGTGTTAAAGCGCACTTGTTCGCGAATCTTAGGAAGCAGATAGTTGGTGGAGATTACCGACTTTTCCTTGGAACTATATCCCTTTGTCTTGATGCGGTACATTCTATCCTTTAAGATCGGGCTCACCTTGCTTTCATCATTGTAACTGAATATGAATAAACATTTACTCAAATCAAAATTTATCTCTGCAAAGTACTTGTCGTGGAACTGTGAATTCTGCGATGTATCAGTTAGATGTGTAAGAATGCCCGCGATCTCTTCGCCTCGCGGCGTATCACTAATCTTATCCAACTCGTCAAAGTAAATCACTGGATTCATGCACTTGCTATTCACCAAAATCTGCACAATTTTACCCCACGTACTGCCTTCATACGTGTAGCCGTGACCCTCCAGGAAACTACTGTCCGTCGCACCACCGAGGGCAATGAATGCGAATGGTCGGTTCAAGATTTTGCTGATGCCCTCCTTTACCAAACTGGTTTTACCGGTTCCTGGTGGGCCATGGATAGCAATTGCAGTGCCGATTGCCTTCGGATTTGTCAGCAATTGGCCGAGCATTTGCATAATTTGCATCTTTGCGTCGTTTAATCCATAAACAGCGGCGTCCAGCGTCTTCTGCGCATTTTCCATGAAATCGTGGCATTTCTCCACACCGTCGTCAATGCTAATTGGCAGACCCTCATATTTATTAAACGGAATACGCATGAAGGTGTCCACCCAATTCTTACTCTTGTAGAACTCACCGCTCCCAGGTTCCATATACCTGAGCGAATTCACCTTTTTCATTGCGGCGGACTTGAACTCCACTGGAATGTCGGACTCAAGCAGTGTCATGCGATATGGTTTCTCAATACGAGTAATCTTATTAATTTCTCGCAGCTCCTTGATGATTTTCTTTTGGTGCTCCATCTCCAACTTTTCGTAGAATGCAAAGTCGTTCATGGTGTTCTTGTCCTTTACAATTCGCTTGAATATTCGCAGGTTTTTATCCTTTTGCTTCTGCTGTTTCTTTTCAAGCTTTGCCTTTTGTGTTTCAATATCATCCTCGTAGACTTCAATGCATTTTTGAATAGACTTGTCAGCAGGATTTGCGGCCAATAGTTTTTTGAGCTGGTCAAGCATGTCTGATTGTTTGGTGGGGCTTTTGGGAACAGACTCTTTGGCAACAGCCTCTTTTTTAGTAGATTCTTCACGGCGACTGCGAGACGACTTCTGTCTTTGACGTGCAACAAGTTCCTCATCGTCTTCTTCGTCGTCATCCTCATAATCGCCCTCTTCGTCATCCTCATCATCCTCGTCAGTGGAAACCTCCTCGTCCTCGTCTTCGGTAACATCATCTTCATCGTCTTCCTCGTAGTCTTCATCATCCTCATCATCTTCCCACTCCTCCTCGCCCATTCCGCCGATTGTAAATATAATGTTCACCTTGCTATTTTTATTTTTACCGCCGACAGCATCCGCTTCGTCGTCGTCCTCCTCTTCCTCATCACTTTCAACAACTCTCTTGGATCTCTTGCCCTTTTTACTCTTCTTGGTGACAATTTCTACGTCCTCATCCTCATCCGAAGCAGTCTCCCAAAGCTCATCCTCCTCTTCCTCGACAACCCTCTTAGATTTCTTGGCAAGTTTAGATTTTTTAGTTGGCTTGTCTACAAGTTCTTCTTCAGAATCGTCGGCATTTAGCTCGTCGGCAATTTTCTTTAAACTCTCTCCGGCCTTAATTTTTTCATTGAGATTCTTTGATGGGAATATTTTTGAAAGGAATTTGCGATACTCGTGAACGTCCATTTCGTCACTTTCTGAATCGCCATCATTGTCATCTCCATCACTGTCGGACTGCTCCGTCTTCTTCTTTTTTTTACTGAGCTCCTCCTGACGCCTTGAACGTCTAACAGAGTCCGCCTTGGTCATTTTGGTTTTGGTATCGCGAGCCATTCTTATTGTGTATATCATAATTAAATACATTAAACCAAAATCAATTTTATTTTTATTGCATGAAATATGTTAAGCGCCCATTATTGTCAAAAACACACAAATTGCTAAATGATTTTAGTGCGACGACTCCAGTTAGAAACGACCTCCTCATTTAAAATAAAATTGATATTAAAACAATATAAATCTATTGTGGTATAATATAAGAGATGTCCAAGTTAACGGGTTCCACAAACACATCTATTAACCGTTCAAAGGTAATCGGTATACAATTTAGTATCTTATCGCCAGATGAAATTAGAAAGGGATCTGTTGCGGAAATTACCAGTAGAGACACGTATATAAATAATAAGCCTGTCATTGGTGGTCTATTTGACCCGAGGATGGGTGTTTTAGAGCCTGGACTCATTTGTCCGACCGATGGGCTTGATTACATGCAAACTCCTGGGTATTCTGGCCACATTGAACTGGCGCGTCCGGTGTTTTACATTCAATACTTAAGTACAATTCAAAAGTGCATGAGATGTGTCTGCTTCAAATGCAGCAAGCTACTCGTGAGCAAGGAGAAATATAAGCAGGCGATGAAAATGTCGGGCGAGGCACGCTGGAAGTACGTGTTTGCGCTATGCAGCAAAGTCAAGCGATGTGGTGACGACAGCGAGGATGGATGCGGCACCTTGCAGCCTAATAAAATTAGAAAGGAGGGCCTGGCTACTATATTTGCTGAGTGGAAGAACGACGGCGCTGATTCTGAGCCAATCATCATCAAGGTGACGCCCGAAATGGTTGCCAAAAATTTCAAGCGAATTTCTGACGACGATGTGACATTTATGGGGTTCAGTCCTGTTTATTCGCGTCCTGACTGGATGGTTTGCCAAGTCATGATGGTCCCTCCGCCGGCAGTTAGACCTTCTGTAAAACACGATGCACAACAAAGATCGGAAGACGACCTTAGTCACATTTTGGTAAACATTATTAAGACGAATAAGACCCTGCAGGATAAAATTCAGAATAATGCGCCGGCGAATGTGATTGACGACTGGACGACTGTCTTGCAATACTATGTGGCTACTCAAGTGGACAACAAGATTCCCGGAGTTGCCTCGGTTGCACAGCGCTCTGGCAGACCACTAAAATCAATCAAGGACCGATTGAATGGAAAAGGCGGGCGCATGAGAGGCAATTTGATGGCGAAACGTGTTGACTTTAGTGCTCGTTCCGTCATTACTGCCGACCCGAATATCTCTATTCGCGAACTGGGCATCCCAATGAAGATCGCGAAGAATATTACAAAGCCTGTAGTGGCGAACAAAATCAACAAGGCGTTCTTGACGAAGTTGATTCAAAATGGACCTGATGTGTGGCCTGGCGCGAAAATGCTTGAGAAGCAAAATGGCGAGGTGATCACACTGAGGTACTACTTGGATAGAAACTCAATTGTTCTTGAAGAAGGCGACACTGTTCACCGTCATATGATGGATGGAGATGCCATCTTATTCAACCGTCAGCCAACTCTTCACAGAATGAGTATGATGTGTCACATTGCACGTATTATGACGCGAGGTGATACTTTCAGAATGAACGTAGCCGATAGACTTTGTGTTGGCAACAGGGGGCGTTAAAAACGTGTTACCCCCTAGTAGTTCCGTAAATTCAATGCGGAATTGCAAAACACCTTGTTGCGGGAAGTCCCTTAGAGCCTCCACTACCAAGTCCATTTGGGAAACCAATGGATGGCCGAGATTAGAACTCGGGTATGGTAATAATGTGGAGGATTGGGTAATCCGCAGTGTTACTTCCTAATGTCGTTTAGCAGACTATGGAAGGCATTCAGAGACTGAACGGGTGTTGGTGAACGATGAAGGAGTAGCTATCCTGAGTTTGCTTAAGATACAGTCCACCCCACTGGGAAACCTTTGGGACCGGCATGAGAGCATATATGCTCTTAAGTGTTTGACAAAACCATACAATGCCGATTTTGATGGAGATGAGATGAATTTACATATGCCTCAGGACCCGGAGTCCGAGGCGGAATTGAGAAATTTGGCTGCAGTCCCATATCAGATTGTCAGCCCAGCGAACAACAGTTCTATTATTGGTATTTACCAAGACTCAATGCTTGGGTCGTACCAATTCACAAGACCAAACATGCGATTTACGCCGCGAGATGCAATGAATATCTTGATGATGTTTAACGGTGTAAACGAGCACCAGTTGTTAACAGATATCAAGAAGGACGGCGGCATTACAAACTTTGACATACTCAGCCAGATAATGCCTCCGCTGTCAATGAAGTACAAGACCAAGGCATTCAAGGACGACGATGACGCAAAAACTTCAAATGCGGTCATTGAAATCCAGAACGGCAAATATGTTCGCGGCCAAATGGACAAGAGCGTCCTGGGCGCCAGAACAAAGGGTCTGCTACAAAGAGTCTGCAATGACTTCGGCAACATGGCGTCGGCGAAGTTCATAGACGACCTACAGAATGTTGTTACCGAATATATGAAGTCAACCGCCTTCAGCGTTGGTGTCAGCGATTTGATTTCCAACCAAAAGACAAACGACGAGATTATTCAGGTAATTACAAAGAAGAAAACGGACGTGAAGAATCTCATTAATCAAGTGCAAATCGGAATCTTTGAAAACAACACCGGCAAGACAAACGAGGAGGAGTTTGAGACGCAGGTAAACAGTATTCTTAATCAAGCAACGTCAGAAGCAGGAAAGATCGGCCTTAAGAGCCTGGGAAAGACGAACCGTTTCGTTATCATGGTAAATGCAGGGTCAAAGGGGTCAGACTTGAACATTTCCCAGATGGTTTCTTGTCTCGGACAACAAAACGTAGACGGAAAACGTATCCCATACGGATTTGAAAACCGCACCCTGCCGCATTTCACCAAGTATGATGATTCCCCCGGAGCGCGTGGATTCGTAGAAAGTTCCTATATTAACGGCCTATCGCCACAGGAGCTATTCTTCCACGCTATGGGCGGTCGTGTAGGTCTTATTGATACTGCAGTGAAGACATCCACCACCGGTTATATTCAGCGCAGATTAATCAAGGGTCTGGAAGATTTGATGATCTCATACGACATGACTATTCGCACAAACAAGAATAAGATTGTTCAATTCTCATATGGCGATGACAGCATTGATACCACAAAAGCTGAAGATCAGGCCATACCAATTGTCTCTATGAGCACCCAGGACATCTACGCTCATTTCCTTATCCCAGAAGAGAATGGAAAGGTAAAAGCGCTCAGTAATATATTCGTGAAAAATGCGATGGCAAGACAAAAGAAACAGAATAAGGAGTTTATGGATAAAACACAGAAGTATATTGATTCTATGATTACTGCGCGAGAGGCTATTATTAAGCATGTGTTCAAGAACAAGGGTGACTCGTCAGTCAGCGCGCCAGTAGCGTTCTCATACGTGATTAACAACATCCAGGGCCAATGCAACATTACATTCTCGTCCTTAGTTGATATTACGCCACTTGAGGCGCTTGAAATGATTGAGAATTGTTACAGCAATTTGGAGAAGATTTACTATGCCCCGCCAACAAACTTGTTCAAGACTCTGTTCTACTATTACCTGTCCCCCAAGGACCTCCTCATTGTAAAGAGATACAACAAGGCCGCGTTGACTCTCCTGTTGGACACGCTTACACTTCAATACAAGAGAGCGATTGTAGCGCCAGGAGAAATGGTTGGCATGATTGCGGGCCAAAGTATTGGTGAGGTGTCAACACAGATGACATTGAATACCTTCCACTTTGCAGGTGTTGCATCTAAATCAAACGTAACTCGTGGTGTGCCAAGAATTGAAGAGATTCTGTCGTTATCAAGCGAGATTAAAAACCCATCGCTCAGCATCTATCTAAAGCCTGAGGATGAGCGCCAAAAGGACAAGGCACATGCTATCATGTATATGTTGGAACATACACGGCTTGAAGCGGTTGTTAAGTCAATTGAAGTATGCTTTGACCCCGACGACCTCAACACCTTAATTAGCGAGGACAAGGATACCATTGAGCAGTACAGAGCATTTGAGAATATGGTTGCAGAGTGCTCCGAAACATCGCTTCAAACGGACGAAAACGAAAAGTCCAAGTGGATTATTAGAATGGTCATGGATCCTGAAGTGATGCTCGACAAGAATATTACAATGGATGATGTCAATTTCACACTAAAGAATTGCTTTGACGAACAAATCAACTGCATCTACTCAGACTTCAATTCGGATAAATTAGTATTCCGAATTAGAATGACCGAAGTAATCAAGTCTGGAAGTGGTCGTGGTGGTCAAAAGAAAACGAAGGTTAACCCACTTGACCAATCTGACCAAATATATCTCTTGAAGAATTTCCAAGACCAATTGCTGCAAAATGTGGTCCTCAGAGGAATCAAGGGAATAAACAAGGTCGTTCTCAGAAAAATCGTTGATAACATGGTTGAGAATAATGGTGTATACAAGAAACAAGATATTTGGGTCTTGGATACCATTGGCACAAACCTGTTAGATGTTCTGAGCCTGGATTTTATTGACAACAAGCGAACCACCAGCAATGATATTATTGAGATATACCACGTTCTTGGTATTGAAGCTGCGCGCCAGGCAATTTATAATGAATTGGTTGATGTTGTAGAGTTTGATGGAACGTACATTAACTTCCACAATTATAGCGTGTTGGTTGATAGAATGACGGCCACCGAGAAGCTAATTTCCATATTTAGACATGGCATTAATAATGACAACATTGGTCCCATCGCGAAGGCGTCATTTGAAGAGACCCCAGAAATGTTCTTGAAGGCAGCAAGACATGCAGAGTTGGACACGATGCGAGGAGTATCTGCGAATGTAATGTGCGGTCAAGAGGGCTTCTTTGGAACAAGCGCATTCCAGGTAGTGCTTGATATTGAGGAAATGCAGAAATTGGAGGCAACGAGCGAGTACAGACCAGCGAACATTGAAGATGAGATTGACAAGTTCTTTGGAAATGTTGCTAATCCGGATGACCCGTGCGGCGTTAATAAAATTGCCATACAAAATAATGTCATTGCTATCCAAGAAGAAGACATGGGCGGCGATAACACTTACAACCCAGGATTCTAAACCAACAGCAGATTGGAGTTTCAAAAATTTAAATTTATAACTAATAGGTATTAAATATAAATTTAAATATAATTTAATTACAAAAATGTCTACGCTTAGTTTAATCATTAAAAATATTGCAAAAACTGAGACAGATTTTTTTTCGCCCGAGTATAAGAATGACGGAGCCAACGGCACAGTTCGGATATACTTTCATATTTTGGCGTCATCTGATCTAAGTATAAAACAACAGTATAAGTTTTTCAAGGAAACACCCGGCGGCTTCTTGATGAGTGGGAACGAGAATGCATTTATTGAGTATTTTTGCAGGATTAAAAAAACATATAACGTATTGAATCGGTTTGCCTATAATTATAAATATAAACGGGCCAAAATTGTAGCAGAACGCGACCTATGTTTGAACGAGCTGAAACTATCCGACCCCAATGTTATATGCATATATCAAAACAATGCCAAATATTTATTTCACGTAAACGACATGGTCCAAATTATTGATACGTCATTGACAAATGCATTCATGTTTTTTTCTGAACCGATGCCAATCAAAAACCCGTACAACAATCTGCCGTTTAATAAATCTACTCTGTACAATATCTATTTTTTTATAAAATTCAACACTCGTTTGCATCCCGAACTTTTGATAAAGTTTTATAACTGTTCGTTTAACCTGACCGAGTTCAAGCACGCGAATGAGTATTTATTGCGTGAATATAGCATTCGCAATTTTGTGTATAAATCAAGCCAGGACGACCTCACCGATGAAATTAACGACATGATAACTCAATATAACTCTTATTGCAAATCTCGCAAACTAAAGAACACGATAAATATCGACGAGGAGTTTCCAAAGGATAAAATGATAAAAATTTTCCAGCCCTATTTAATGTTATATATAACATCCAAGTATGCGTTTTTAGAGCACGATAGGAGTTTTAGCTTATTCTCGCTTAGAACTGGCCTGTTGAGATTTAATAAATTCAACCCCATATTTGGCAGGAAAGTACATCGCATCCAATATGGGCAGACAAAGGACTTTAAGCGAAAAATATGCGGGAAGGTGGTTACGTTCAATGATGGCCACATAGGATTTAATCCCATAGAGAAACAAAACAAGGAGTTTTTATCGGACCATCTAACGTGCCAGACCCGCAACTTTGTATTGGATGAGCAAGTTCCTCTGCCAAGGTATGCGTTATTCTCGTATAGTGACAATCGTCTGGCCATATTAAACGACGATGACGATGCGGATGATGAGGCTGATGAGGATGATACAGAAGACGCGGATATAGCGAACGCCGCAACTAACGACAATGTCCTTAACAACGACGATAATAGCGACCAAGAAGAAGGAGCTGAAATTGAGGATATTTATAATACTACCAATAGCCTTAATGTAGATGATATAGACGACGACGTGGATGACGACGAGTCGGTAAGTTAATTGTCTGAAGAACTTGCTACGACAATCGGACGTTTAGTCTTGGCAGTTCTGCTACGGCCATTCCTTGCAACGGCAATTTTTCGTCTTGTTCGCTTCTTCTTTGGAAGCTCAAACACTTCTTCGGGTGAGATGGATACAGTCTCTTCTTCAATAACCATCTTTGTTTTCCTTGCCGGTTTATCTTCTGGCTGTTCGGCTTCTATAGCGAATGGAATTTTCTTTTTATAAATAGTCGTGGTTGGCTTTTTAAACGACTTCAAATATGCAGCGACAGACACCTTCGTGTTTATAGCTGTTCTTATTCTCTTTGCACAATCAGCATTTAATTTGTCGAGTGAAATTTCAGTATCGCCGGTGTTCGTTCGGATAAGCTTATACCCAGGAACAATCTCCGCTCTAAAGGCAGGAATTACAATAAATGTAAACTTATCGCCCACGTCTCCATAGCCGACGAACTCATGCTCCTCATATTTAGTCTGTAAAATCCACTTTTGCGATATGAAAATGGTGGGGATTTTGTACTTTGAAACGAGCAACCACAAGTCCAATGCAGTTAAAAAGTAGTTATCAGTGTATAGGAAGCTCTGAAAGGACAGCGTTGCTGCGTGGACTTGGTCGCCGAGTGTCTTTTTCCCCTCCAGGATTAAAATGTCCACTATTTTATCCTGAAATTCGCCCAAGTAGGTCCGATATTCGTCAAACAGTTCATTTTTAACCTGGTTAATCGTTAACGATGTACCTGTTCTTTTTTCAATTAGGTCAATAATAAAGGTAAATGTACAATAGTTAAACTTACTATACTCCACCTCAGAGTAATCGGCAGGGAAACAACTCTTCCACACGCTGGATGTAATGTGTTCTTTTGTAACTTTATTACAAACACGTTCATTTTTTCTTCCAATCGCGTGATCCAATGAAGGAACTGTATTATCGTACACCTGACTTATAATCGGTTGAGCCTCATCATAAGAATTAGATTTTGTATACTTATTTATAGGCGCGGGGGTCAACGTGTCAAAGTATTGCAACAAAAGCGAATGAATGAGTATTATTTCGGTATCGTTTAAATTGTAGTTAATGTTACTGAACGACAAATACGACTTGGGTTGAAACATGAAAGACCTGATTCTATTGTATCGGATTAGTTCATCCGCCATCCTGCCGTAATAAATATCTTCATTTTCGTGGCCAGTAATAATGTTTTTATTCGGCAATATCAAGTTGCAGCTATTTTTCTCCGTGACGCACAAATTGGGTGTCGCTGAACAGGCAGCCTCGTCCTTTACAACACACGTGGAGACTTCGCTGATTGATTTGTAAAAGTCGTCATTTCCCGTAAATTGTATTTTTTCACCAACCAAATCATGCAACAACTCGGTTATAGTTTTCAACTTTTCAGAATATATTACATATTCGCGCTTCGTCTCATCTTCAATTTCCACCCGAACCTTGGCGTTATCGTAATCATTTATTAAAATACGAATAGTGTTACGAAACACATTGTAAAAGCCGGTTTCAATGCGAATTTTCCGAACATACTCAACACGTTCCTTGTCAACGTCATGCTGTGTTGTGAATTCAACCTCTGTTGAAACCATGGGGTTAGATTTCATATTGACAATATAATTGTCATTGTTTATATTTTTTGTTAGCGCTAAATCAGGGTCAATTTCATCCAGCCGGACTGGTTGCGAGAGTTGTATAAATTGGCCTGTATTTACTAAGATGCCAACAACGTGCTCGTCCTCAATCACGTTAAATTCTGGCTCACATGGAATGTCCGGACTCGGTCTACGTTTGCCGCTTCGTTTGTAAAGCTTGTTCAAAAACTGCACCGTATTTGTGTATGTGTTCCACAAGGTCGGATCTGTCATAAATACAAAGTCCAAGTTTTTCTTTATCTCTTCGTCCAGAGTGGACGGATAACACGGAACAAATCCTGTTCTATCGCTTCCCCCAGGCTCCTCTGCAATCACACCAATTACCTTGCTGTTAAAATTTAAAACAAGTTTTTTGATTTTATACTCATACTTGTCCAATTTCTGGATTAGGTCATAAACAACCAAGGCTCTTTTTGCTCGGTATAAGTTAGGCATGCTGTCTAATGGTTTGCAAATCAAACTAAAAAATGGCTTGATGATTTCTTTAAAAACCGCACGCATTGTCTTGGAGAGATGGGGGTCATATTCCTTGAACTCCTTGATAACCGAAATTCCTTTATTGTTTGTAGTATATGAATATATTGGCTCATAGTACCCGTCTTCGCTCATTAAAATAATAGTCGGTTTTCTTGCTTGATAGAACTCCGACGAATAGTGATTCGTTGGACACAAAATACTAACGTTGTTTGTTATATCATCCTTTGGAAGATGAAAAATAACAAGGTTTACTCCAGTTGGGAACAAGTATTTGTTTGGCATACTTATAATATCCCACAGGTAAGTGTGGTCAATCACTACATTATCGTCGCTTAAAAAGCGAATAAAGTTTTCAAATGCAGATGCAACCTTTAGGAAATACTCTGCGCCCTCTGGTGTGTTTGGCGCGCCGCTTGAATATAGCTTTGAATATAGTTTGGATGTTTTATATTTTTCTACAGACTCGGCCGGTTTAGTTGGGTCATAAAAGCTAATCACAAGGTTCCCATTTTGATATTTAACGAAGGAGTCAACCGAGATGGCCTTGATTATTCGCTGCCGCATTTCCTTGATACTTAGTACTCGAGTCATGTTTTTGGTCAACTTGTTTTCGTCGTCCACAACCCGCTTACCGAAGAATAAGACGTCTGAAACGCATGCAACAAAAGACTGATTTTTATTCACCTCTACTCCGTGGCGAAGTAAGCATGGGTGATTCTCTTTAATATTAGAATTTGTTTTGCTTATTTGGCAATCCGCATTAACCTCGTGAAGCATTGTTTGAATTTCGCCAGGCAAGTACCCCCAGCGCCCAGAATCAAGAGGGAACTTTTCCGGTCCTTTTACATACTCGTCTTCAACTGCCTCCTTGGGCTTTCCCTCCTTTTTGGCAGGCTCCTGTCCGAGACACTTTTGATTTTCTGCGCGTCGCCCCTCAGTATTGTACTTGTCAAAGCAGCATGGGAGGCAAATGCCCTTGTTCGGGTGGGAATCCGGAATCAACCCTGGATATTTTTTATAATCCTTTTTACCGGGCTTTGGCTGATAAAATTCGTAAACATAATATCCTGGTTTTACAGTCTTTTCTCCTTTTGGCAATACCCTTCCGCACGTAGGGTGCTCCAGTTCTGTTTTGCCGTCTTTTCCAGTAACAGGCGTTAGTTTTTTGGGGTCTACAAACGTATTATTCTTTAGGCACCAGTAACGAGGGCAAATATAGTTGAATTGATGCTTTTCGTCAGAGCCGTATTTAATTACGTCTCCCTCCCCCAGAAAGTCGGGGTGTTCCTTATTTATTTTTGCAAGCTGCGAATCGGTCAATATAACCGGTTGCCTTCGCATATTTGAACTGCACGTTCTGGGATACGAGTTAAAAAGCTCAGTGTCCTCCTTCAAAATTAAAACGGGATCCTTCTTTTCAATTAATGCTTGAAAGTGATAAGGCTTGTTCAAGCATTAAT
>Ga0209230_10000029_pt1 | contig 54734 bp, 54 predicted proteins | sample LakOntMetagenome_FD_187467 | JGI IMG/M metagenome (GOLD analysis project Ga0209230, IMG submission 187467) | Freshwater and sediment microbial communities from Lake Ontario - Sta 18 epilimnion Metagenome (SPAdes) (version 2) | ecosystem: Environmental > Aquatic > Freshwater > Lentic | place... | reverse complement strand
ATCGAGCACCAAGGCGCGCGAAATCTCGTCCGGGGTTGGGTGATAACTCAACCACTCAATAAAGCTACGCATCTCATTCATTTCCAGGTCCCTCTCAGATTGCTCTGATATGGATACCGTAGGGAATGCCCCGTTTTTATGCGATGGGATAACCAGTTTTGACCAGTCAAACCCTGACTGGTCTTTAGATGGTCTTTTAGAGCTGTGAGGCGAGAGTCTTGAGCTGTTCGGTGTGGGCCACGAGGTGCTCTCCCGCCTTGGCGACCAGCTGCGAGAGGGTAAAGGTCGTGCCATCGACAGTTGTGGTGGTTCGTGACCAGGCCGCTTCGCCTTGAGTAGAGAGGACCTCGAGCACCATCGCTCGGATGCCAACAATTGAGGCGAGAGATTTTGCCACCGTGCGTTCTTCATATTTCAAAGCATCTGGGTAACGCTCTTCCTCGAAATAGATCATCAAAGGATTATCTGATCCAATTGTGTGGAGGTAGCGAGCAGCGAAATGGAGTTCGCCATCGGCAACATGGTGCACGATAAAGGCGGCAGACCATTCTCCCGCCGGAGCAATCGAGCGCGCGCGATCTGGGAATAGCGCTAGCGCATCAAGGAAATCAGCGGTCTGCTTTTGAAAATTATTTAATGATTCATTCATTATGCGAAATCTACAGTCTTCTCTTTGAGGTTACGGCCATTTTCTTCTATTGTCTTTCTATACCATTTCCCAGATTCTTTGATTGTGCGCTTCTGGGTTTGATAATCCACATGGACTATTCCAAAACGTTTTGCATATCCAACTGCCCATTCAAAGTTATCCATCATTGACCATTGCATATATCCGCGAATATCAGCACCGCGCTTCATCGCTGAAAGTAAGGCCACAAGATGGTCGTTGAGATATTGAATTCTACGTTCATCATGAATCTGACCATCATCGCTGATTCCATCATCATAGGCTGCACCATTTTCGGTGATGTAGATGGGAGGAAGATTTGGATAACGCTCTGTCCAGCGCACAAGCAAATCTTCGAGTCCATAAGGTGTAATGGGCCAGCCCATATCAGTGACGTTACCCATCGATGTGCTCAACATAGAGAGTCCGGCAAGCTCATCGATGACACGTGCACGATTGGGATGATCTGCCTCTACCTCATGGCCGATTCGCGTATTGAAGTAGTAATTAATACCAATAAAGTCATGCACGACCATCTCAAGATCGCCCTCTTGAACGACATTCTTTAGGCGATCTCCATAAAGCTCCCAGGCTAGTTCTGGATATTTTCCAGTAAAGAAAGCATCCATCCAGAAGAGATTCTGATTCATATCAAATACTTGAGCAGCTCGAATCTGTTTCTCATCGAAGATGTTATCCACATCAGGATGGCTCTGGCTTAAGACTGGACCAACCAGTGCATGAGGTCTGACAGATTTGATTGCCTTGCAAGAAAGGTTATGGGCAAGGACTGTGTGATGCGATGCCGCGATTGCATGAGCGAAATCATTCACACCTGGTGCGTGATAACCAAGTCCATATCCAAGCCATGACATCACCCATGGTTCATTGATAGGAGCGAATTTCTCTACTCGATCACCAAAAGCGAGTGCTGCCTCACGTGCATAATCAGCAAGAGCGAGTGCGGTATTTCTGTTATTCCAGCCGCCTTGATCTTGCAGCGCCTGCGGTAAATCCCAGTGATAGAGAGTGATGATTGGTTCGATTCCGTTGGCAATCAACTCGTCGATCAGGTTGTTATAGAATTCAAAACCTTTCTCATTACGGCTCGCTAATGTGCCGTCTGGAAACATTCGTGTCCACGCTAGAGATAGTCGGTATGAGTTAACTCCGAGCTCTTTCATGATTGCTACATCTTCGCGCCAGCGATGGTAGTGATCATTGGCTACTTTGCCGTTCTCACCACGTGCAACTTTTCCAGGGGTGTCACAGAATGTGTCCCAGATGGATCTGCCTTTACCATCCTCATCAAATCCACCTTCAATCTGATACGCAGCGGTGGCAACTCCAAACAGAAAATCCTTCTTGAATTCCATTCCTTGCTCTCCTTCTCTTTAGTTGACTGGGTAAAGATTGAAAAATGCTATGGCGAAATCATCTGGAGAATTATTGTGGCTATTGGAGAAGCGAATCAGATATTCGCCAGGGTTGAAGTGGTGCGTACCTATCTCTATCTCACTCAACTCTCCATGAGTTGATGGGAAATAGGTACCCCGATTGATGTATTGCTCATAGGTTTGATTCTGCACTCCATGATAAAAAAGGTGATTCCCTGCTAGTACCCGCGCGGTTCTATCGCTCTGGCTCTGATAGGTAATTGTCAGTCGATACCTTTGAGCTTTGCCGTTTTGAAAGAGAACTCTTAGCCCAGACTCTTGTGAGATGAATCCGCTTACGTGATCGCCCTTCACATATGTGTTGAATAACTTTCCGCCATTTCCAACTGCAGATGCTGCACGTAATTGCACTTTCCACTCTTTTCCTTCAACAAGGTGGCGGCCCGCGGCTGATTCTGACGGAGTAATCTTGGAGATATTGCCTTCGTTGTCATACTCAATGGCATCCATCATCAATGAACGTGCGGTTTCGGTGCCGGAGACCCACCCGGAATGATAGAAAGCGAGCCACTGATCTTTGAATTGAACTACCGAACCATGGATAGTTCCTGAGTGGCCAGCGTATTGATCGATATAGATGCCGCGAGCGGTGTAGGGGCCGAAGATGTTCTCGGCAGTCGCATAAGACATTCGTTGTGGCCACGCCTCACCATCGAGCGCGGGGTAGGTGAGGTAGTAACTCCCCTTGTATTTATGGAGAAATGGACCTTCATATCCATTGATTTGTTCGCTGATATTGGTGATGGTCTCATGCTTGACGCTCATGAGATCTTCATTGAGTTCGGCAATTAAGATTGAGCCACGCCCTCCCCAGATTAAATATGGGGTCTTATCGTCATCGATAAAGAATGCAGGATCTTGCCCCCACTCAACTCCATCAATAAAGCCGATATTTGTAAATGGACCCTCTGGTCGGTCTGAAATAGCAAGCCCAGTTTTAAAGGTTCCAGTGCTCTTCTCTATCGCACAGAAAGTTAAGTAGTAGCGACCGTTGAAGTAATTTGCATCGATCGCCCACATGTGACTGAGCGCCCACTCCACTTGATCGAGGTGCAGTACTCGACCGTGGTCTATCCAATGAATCAAATCATCAGTGCTTACAACGTGATAGCAGACCATTGAGTCGTAAGAATTTGTATCTGGTTCATCGTATGAGACATAGAGATAGAGCCGATCACCAAAGAGATGAGCGGATGGATCTGCAGCATAAATATGATCGGCAAGAAGACTGCTCTTTTTACTCACAATTTTCCACCGCTTCGAATATAGAGTGGCAAGGAGTGGAAGTCATGGGACTCTGTGATCCATTGACCGCCATCTATCTCTTTATCTGTGAAGGCGTTTCGCCACTTTCCTGCTGGTAAATAGAAGGTCACATCACCCTCTGCATTAAAGACTGGCGCAACGAGAAGATCAGATCCCAACATGTACTGCTGATCTAAGAACCATGCTGTGGGATCTTGCGGAAAAGCTAGGAGCATAGGTCGCATCATTGGAAGACCTTTCTCACTCACCTCTCTCATTGTCTCAACTAGATAAGGGTGTAACTTCTTCTTAAGATTTACGAAAGTGCGAGTGACATCAACTGCCTCCTCATCAATGCTCCAAGGAACACGAACGGATTCATTGCCATGTAATCGGCTATGTGAGCTTAGTAATCCAAAAGCTAGCCAACGCTTAAAGACTGCCGGATCAGGGTTACCCTCAAAGCCCCCAATGTCATGGCTCCAATAACCGAAACCACTGAGTGAAAGGCTTAAACCACCACGAAGACTTTCTGCCATTGATTCAAATGAAGAGCTGTTATCCCCACCCCAGTGCACCGGCATCTTCTGTCCACCGACAGTCGCACTACGTGCAAAGACGATTGCATCCTCGCCCTTCACTTCTTGCAAAAGCTCCCACACTGTTGCGTTATAGAGCTGCGTATAGAGATTATGCATCTGCATTGGATCTGCACCATTGTGATAGATGACATCGGTTGGAATTCTCTCTCCGAAATCAGTCTTAAAGCAGTCAACACCCATCTCAAGGAGAGGGCGGAGCTTTGACTTAAACCACTCCCGAGCATGCGGATTGGTGAAATCGACAATGGCATTTCCTGCTTGCCATAAATCCCATTGCCAGACAGAACCATCACCTCGCTTAAGAAAATATCCACCGCTCTTACCCTCTGCAAAAAGTGGTGAGGCTTGGCCGATGTAAGGGTTGATCCAGAGCGAGATCTTGAGCCCTTTGGACTTTAGTCGTTGCAGCATTGCTGCAGGTTCTGGGAATGTACGCGGATCCCACTCAAAATCACACCATTGATATTCGCGCATCCAGAAACAATCGAAGTGGAAAACATCGAGTGGAATTTGGCGACGCTCCATCTCATCGATAAATGTAGTGACGGTCTGCTCGTCATAATCTGTAACGAAAGAAGTACTTAACCAAAGTCCAAAACTCCACTCGGGTAGCTGTGGTGCGCGCCCAGTGAGTTTTGTGTATTTCTCTAAAATATCGGCGGGAGTCGGGCCATAAATGAGGAAGTATTGAAGCTCTTGGGCTTCGACGCTGAATTGAACTTTCTCAACAACTTCACTGGCAACTTCAAAGGAGACCTTTCCAGTGTTATTTACAAATACGCCATATCCGCGATTGGTGAGATAGAACGGAATGTTCTTGTACGCCTGCTCACTACTCGTTCCACCATCGGCATTCCAAATATCAACGCTCTGTCCATTCTTGGCGAATGCCGTAAATCGCTCACCAAGTCCGTAGACAAGTTCTCCCACCCCGATGTTGAGTTGAGCTGATAAGTAATGAGATTGCCCATCATTAAAGATTGAGATGCTCTTGCCTCGTTGATGTGTAAGAACACGGTCATCTGCAATGAATTCAAGGTTGAAGTCGCTTCCACGAGTTAACTTTGCTGTGAGGGATCCAGATGTGAATTGAACAGCCGCATCACTTTCTGAGAAGTTCGTCTCTGGCTCTTGATCTTCGAGTTCAAAGGAGAGCGCATCTTCACCCCCTCGATGGTGCCGAATTCGAAGACCGATAACATCGAGTGCCGGTGAAGAAAATTCGAGTTCAAAGAGAGCTGAATTTAAGGTGGCGCCACGATCTTTTACAACCTTCGTTGCAACCAGTGCCGTGAATCCCTCATCTGACGTTTCGACTTTCTGTAGATGAGTAGCGTGGAGGGCAGTTACTCCCTCTCGGAGAAGCCAGAAGCCGTCAGTAAATTTCATCGAACTTTACTTGACGTCAATCGACCTAATTACGACCGACGACTCCACCTCTACGACGAGCAAGTGCATCGATAGTTGCAGCAAGGAGAAGTACTCCACCTTGGACGAGATAGTTCACACCTGCTGGCATCTGAAGGAGGCCGAGACCGTTATCGATCATGGTGATTACAAAGGCACCGATCACTGCATGTGAAATGCGACCTCGACCACCGAAGAGGCTGACACCACCAACGACTGCCGCTGCGACGCCAGAGAGCACGATGGTCTTTCCAGCAGAGCCATCAACGCTTTGGAGGCGGCTTGCGTGGAAGAGGCCAGATACAACGGCAAGAATTGCACAGATGATAAATGCCCAAACTCGGATTGAAACGACCTTAATACCGGCACGACGAGCTGCTTCAGGATTACCACCGACTGCATAGAGGTGGCGACCAAACTTACTGCGATCAAGAATCAAGGTGCAGATGCCAAGAATTGCCAAGGTGATTGGAACAACAATTGGAACACCCTTGATAGGAATGACACCTTGGCTGCGATTGAGATTCATGATGTAAATAGCTACGGCACCGAGTGCTCCGACAACGGCGAGCTTCATGATGATGATTGAGAATGGCTTATTGACCAATCCGGTCATGGTGCGACGGTTACGATCCCATAGCGAAACAATGAATGAGAGCAAGAGAGCGATAGCCAGCATCGCCCATCCAGCCCACGCTGGCATATTGCTATTCATGATTGCGATGACCTCGGGAACTTCAATACGGTAAACACCGCCTTCTCCGAGAAGGAGAAGCTGCAAACCTTGGAATCCAAGGAAGAATGCGAGTGTCACAACAAATGATGGAACTCCGATTTTCGCCACCATATAGCCGATGATCAAACCAACAATTATGCCTACGACAAAGCTCATGCCGAGGGCCGGAATCCAGCTCCAACCAGCTTGGAGCAATCTAATGAAGACTGCCATAGCAACACCTGCGGTAACACCGGCGGCCAAATCGATTTCAGCGAGCAAAATGACAAATACAAGTGCGGCTGCAAGCATGGTGAGTTCGGCAGCCTGCACGAACATATTAGTGAAGTTAATCTTTGTGAAGAAGAATGGGCTCAAGAATTGGAAAACTAACGCTAAAAAGATTGTCGCGCCAATTGCAGGAACAGAACCCATCTCGCCATCTTTGAGGCGAAGTAGGTATGAGCGAGCTTGATCTCTTACTGTGCCTTCGTGGCCACTTGCTAATGAAGTTACTTCTTTCTCTGCCACGATATTAGTTACCTTCCTGTGTCTTGGTGCCGGTGATATATGCAACAACGTCGTCGTAACTTGTTTCACGACGATCGAGATTTGCAACCATCTTGCCGAGGTAAAGAACTGAGATTTGATCTGCCACTTGAAACACATCGTTGAGGTTGTGGCTAATAATGATGACTGCGACACCTTGAGAGGCAAGGCGCTTCACAAGGTTAAGTACCTGCTCTGTCTGAGCAACACCGAGCGCAGCAGTTGGCTCATCGAGAATAACGAGCTTAGCCTCACGGAGTACTGAGCGAGCAATTGCAACAGTCTGGCGCTGTCCACCAGAGAGAGAAGAAACTTTTTGACGAACAGATTTAACTGTCTTTACCGAAAGGCTTTGTAGCGCTTTGGTAGCTAAGCGCTCCATCTCAGGCTCGTGGAGAGTGCCATGGAGCATCTCTTCGTGGCCGAGGAACATATTTTGGACAATGTCGAGGTTTTCACAGAGTGCGAGATCCTGGTAAACAACTTCAATTCCATAAGAGCTTGCCTGACCGGGGGTGGTGATTGAAACTTCTTCACCGGCGAAGATTACTTTTCCTGAGTCATATGGTTGGACGCCTGATAGTCCTTTGATAAGTGTGGACTTTCCAGCACCGTTATCGCCTACAAGAGCAGTTACCTGCCCGGCGTAACAAGTGATGTCAATGCCTTTTAGGACATCAACCGGTCCAAAACTCTTCTTGATATCTACTAATTGAACTACCGGTGAACTCATTTTGTAATCCTTCTACATGGCGCTCGAAATAACAAGGTTTGACTTGCAATAGTGAAGAACCTTGCACTATTTCTAGTGCAAGGTTCTTCACCTTTACTGCTATTTGCTAATTACAGTGACGAATTACTTAACACCGTACTTAGTACATGCTGCCTTAACTTTGCCTGTGCAGAGGTCTGCGACCTTTGCATCGCCTGCAGCAACAACAGTCTTAACATTTGCAGCCTTGATCAAGATTGGCTTTGATGCGAAGAATGGTGTGCCATCTGCAAGCTTCTTAGGAGCAGAAACTGTCTGGCCCTTGAGAAGGCTGATTGCGAGATCTGCTGCAACCTTAGCTTCTACGCTAAATGGCTTGTAGACAGTTGCTGTCTGCTTGCCAAGAAGAACGTTCTGAAGACCAGCGATTGAAGCATCCTGGCCTGAGATAACAGCCTTCTGCTTGTTCTTGTCGAGGATTGCAATGATTGATGCTGCGTTGTTGTCGTTTGGAGCCAACACTGCATCTACCTTGCCCTTAACAGCTGTGTAAGCCTGCTCGAAGTATGTTCCAGCCTTTGCGCCGTCCCATGTGCCCTTCATTGTGAATGCTGGCTTTGCGCCTGCCTTCTTGAGAACTGCAAGAGCTCCATCAAGGAACATCTTTGCATTTCCATCTGATGGATCACCTGAACCGTAGACGATTGAAGCCTTCTTTGGATCCTTACCAGCAGCCTTGAGGCCGTCGATAACTGTCTGACCCTGGAGCTGTCCAACAACTGTGTTGTCGAATGAAACGTAGTAAGTAGCTCCTGCAATTGGACGATCGTATGCGATTACTGGAATGCCCTGTGTCTTTGCCTTTGCAGCAACTGAGACACCAGCACCCTGGAAGTCAACAAGAATCATGACGCCGCAACCCTTAGCGAGCTGAGCATCTGCAATTGTTGCAAACTTTGAAGTATCTGATTGTGCATTCTGAATATCAGTTTCGAAACCAGCACCCTTAAGCGCCTTATCCAATGCTGGACGGTCTCCTGATTCCCAACGTGTTCCGCTATCTGCATCTGGAAGGATGATGCATGCACGTGTGCTTGCAGCTGAAGCAGATGAAACGCCAGCAACTGAAAGAACAGCTGATGCGCCAAGTGCCACTGCAGCGATGAGTGCAGTCTTCTTCATTAGATCTCCTTAGGTATTTAGGTAACTCCGGGACTTCGCTATGAAACCCCAGTGAGTTACTCGACTTGTGGAGGAATCTAATGGGGTAACCAGGGGTGAGGGAATAGAGAATTGGAATTATTCAATAACGATTGAGTAACGCCTCATATTGCGCTTATCTTCGCTAAATACCTCTCCAAAACAGGGGTCTGTGGATCCGCCTCAAGCTGGCTCATCGCCGCGCTCGACCAGTGAGGCCGGCTCTGATGGAGCGCCCAGGCGGCTTGGATCGCCGCCCCTTCGCTGACATATTCGCCGGGGGTGGGGATATAAACCGGCATCCCAAAGATCTCAGATGTAATTTGCTGGACTGCTTTATTGCGAGCTGCGCCGCCAACGAGGAGTAGACGCGAAATTTCAACTCCCTCTCTTCGGAGGGCCTGCGCCGCATAGGCAAGTCCCGCAATCACGCCCTCAATGCTTGCTCGCGCAACATTTGCTGGAGTGAAGTTTCCATGAGTAACACCGGATATCGCACCACGCACATCTGGTCTATTCGGTGTTCTCTCGCCATCAAAGTGCGGCATCATCATCAAGCCCTCTGCGCCCGGAGAAGCTTGTAGTGCTAGTTGGCTATATTCCTCAAAGCCAACACCTAGCAGCTTTGCTGTTGAGTCAAATACTTTGGCAGCGTTAAGTGTGCAGGCTAGTGGGAGAAAATTTCCGGTTGCATCTGCAAAGCCTGCAACCTCACCAGATTGATCATGAGATGGTGAAGAAGAAACGGCAAATGCCGTACCACTTGTTCCCAGTGAGATCACTAAGTCACCGACAACTGCGCCAATTCCAAGAGCAGCACCGGCATTATCTCCAGCACCGCATGCAATAACAGTCTTACCAACTCTTGCGCCAACTTCGTCGGGTGCAACAATTCGAGGAAGAGCAACATCGGATTTTCCTGAAACCCATTCGACAATATCTGAGAGATAGATGTTGTTGATTGGATCGAAGTAACCGGTACCAGAAGCATCAGAGCGATCGGTAAAAATCTCCTTTATATTGGTGCTGCCAGAGAGTTTCCAAGAAAGCCAATCATGAGGAAGTGCAATCGCGGCAATGCGGCTGGCATTCTCTGGCTCGTTCTCAAGTACCCAACGAACTTTTGATGCGGTAAAAGATGCAACTAGCTGCGATCCGGTTCTTTGATGGATATCAGGAAAAGCAGTGTTAATCGCTGCTGCTTGAGCAGCAGAACGAGTGTCATTCCAGAGAAGAGCTGGGCGAATTACCGCGCCAGCGCTATCGAGTAAGACCATTCCGTGTTGTTGGCCTCCGATGGAGATTGCATCTAAAGACTCAAGGCCACCAATTTCGGCAATTACTTCATAGAGGGCATTAAGCCAGTGTTGCGGATCAACCTCTGTCCCGTCGGGATGCGGACGTGAAGCTTGGGCAAGAAGTGCACCACTCTCGCTATCACGCACAACAATCTTTACCGATTGAGTAGAGGAATCAACCCCGGCAACTCTGGCCATATTAGATAGAGACACCCATTAAGTGTTCCATCGCTAATTGATCTAAGACCTCGTAATGATAGGCACGTTCTCCAGCTGCTTCCACATCAAATGAATCAGCTGCTAGATCTCTCCACGTTTCACCCGCAGCGAGTGTTGGCTCTAGCAACTGATCGATATGTGAATTCTTCATTGCAGCAATCACCCGTGGATCGCTGCGGAAAGCGGCAGCGCGATCTTTAAGAATGAGATAGGTGCGCATATTTGATGTGGCTGATGCCCAGACACCATCCATATTTTCAGTACGCACTGGCTTGTAGTCGAAGTGACGCGGACCTGCATAGCCGTAGCTTTCAAGGAGATCGACCAAGAAGAATGCACTCTTGAGATCCCCATGGCCGAAGACGAAATCTTGGTCATACTTTGGACCGCGCTGACCGTTGAGATCAATATGGAAGAGCTTCTTCTGCCATAAGGCCTGCGCAATACCATGTACAAAGTTGAGGTTCGCCATCTGCTCATGTCCAACCTCAGGATTGAGGCCAACGAGTTCTGGATGATCTAGCTGAGAAATAAAGCCGAGCGCATGTCCGATCGTAGGTAAGAAGATATCGCCGCGTGGCTCATTTGGCTTTGGTTCAATTGCAAACTTGAGATTGAATCCTTGATCGATAACATATTGGCCGAGCACGTTAAATGCTTCTTTATAGCGCTCTAGTGCAACATAGGCATCTTTAGAACTCTCTGACTCAGCTCCTTCACGCCCACCCCAGCAGACATAGGTCTCTGCTCCTAGGTCAACGGCAAGATCAATATTGCGCATCACCTTGCGGATGGCATATCTACGAATATCGCGGTCATTACTTGTAAATGCGCCATCTTTAAAGACGGGGTGGCTAAAGAGGTTTGTTGTAGCCATTGGAACTTTCATTCCAGTCTCTGCCAACGACTTCTTAAATCGATCGATATGTGCCTGACGAGATGAATCATCTGAGCCAAATGGAATCAAATCATCGTCATGAAAGGTAACACCATACGCGCCACGGGCCGCAAGTTGATGCACTGTCTCCACTGGATCTAACGCCGGACGTGTGGGATCTCCAAACGGATCGCGAGCTTGCCAACCAACGGTCCAGAGACCGAAGGTGAATTTATCTGCGGGTGTAGGAGTAAACATGTGAGACCTCTCGGAGCGAAGCGGGCAGTGAGATGACTCTAACTCCTGGACTTCGAGATTTCTAGATGGTTTTAAAAACTTTCTTCAAAGAGCTACTTCATCGCACCATTGATCTCGAATTTTGCATACATATCTTCCAGCATCAATCTCACATCAATCAGCGTGAATACTCTTACCTGATTCCTGGAATCTGCGAATAGATATGCGCCATCATCGTTTATTTGTGGGCGAGCGATATCAATCCATTGTGAAGATGCAGGTGCGGGTTCGAAACCAGTCTGAAGCGCCGTCAAAAGAACTAAGGGAGAATCCCCCAGCGAATACATCTCGCTAAAGAATCCCGTGGATTCGATGTTTCGCCTTACTGCCACACTAATCTTTTCAAAGAGATAGGCTCCTAATTCTGATTTATTCTTCATTCTTACAATCAACTCTGCCAAAGAGGCGTTGCAATCACGGTAAATGTTGCGCGGAATCTGCCAGAGATGCAATGTTGATAAGTTAAAAACAACTTGTCCGGCAATCAAATCTTCTAAGAGGTTATATTCAATCGGCATCGCATTCGGCGGCACATCCCTGTGCCCTGGGTATTCAGGTCCACCAATCCAAATTACTATTAACTTCTCGGAGATTGTCGGGTCAAGTAACCAGGCAGATGCAACAGAAGTCAAACTTCCCCCGCAAAGCACATAGAGCGGAGTGTTCACATCTCGTCTATTTGCTTCGTCAAGGATTAACTGTGCCCCTTGAGAGTGAGCGGGCGCGGTGGCAGATTTCATTGGTTTCTCTGATCCTGCCAGTACAGGAGGAATGTTCTCGATGCCCATTACTCGTGCAAGTTCGATAACTTCTTTAATGCCACGTGCTACCGAATTTTCTGTTGTGTTCCAATCGTCATCTTCTCTCAAGTGACTCGAAATAATTCCTCGAATATCGACCGTTGGAGATAAGAGGTGATGGGCTAATTGGACTAACCCATCAGGATCTCCAGCAAAGTCGTTATCAAGAATGACTCGAAACCGTGGATTTAGCACTACGCCATTCCACTGAGTACTCAATGACATTGGACTCCTCTCATCATCGTAAGGCTGCAATAAAATTGGCGCTAACTGGTAATAACTAACAAAGATTCCAAGTGTTGTGGAACCTTGGCAAGATCTCCCTCATAAAACTTAATCTTCGACTCCGGTGAAATTGTCCAGCTGTACTCCTCTTCTAACAACACTTTGAGAAATACCTTTGCTTCAATCTCTGCGATGTGGTTTCCCAGACAGGTGTGAGGTCCAAAGCCAAAACTTAAGTGGGGGTTGCGTGGCCTTCGGATATTGAGCTCTCCTGAATTTTCAAATACTGTCTCATCGAAATTTCCTGAGATAAAACTGATCTGCACATAGCGATCGGCCGGTAATTCTGTTACCGAAGACTCGGGTGTTGTAGTTCGAGCCATCGCAGGTAGTGGTGTGAGATATCTCAGAAACTCTTGAATTGCGCTATCGATGAGCGTTGAATCTTCCTTGAGCGCATAGAAATCTTCGCTTGTATTTCCCAGGTGCCACATGATTCCGGTAAATAACTTAACGACGGTATCCCGGCCGCCTGCGAGAAGAACTCCCGCTATCCCGCGGAACTCATTTGGCGAGATAATTTTTCCATCAATTTCAAGCCGAGCAATTTCTCGCCAAATATCATTTGAATCTCCAACCAGGGCTTCGGCATAGATTCGATCCAAATAGGAGTGAAGAACATCTCCACTCCGGGTCGGGCCAGCTGCCGTCCACACATCAGGGCCCCAAGAGATCCACTCAGCAACATCTTGCGGTCGGTTATAGATAACACCGAGATTTTCCATGACGAGAGGAAGAGCTAACTCTGAGATAACTTCTCCGCCTTGAGATAAGAAGTTTCGAATTAACGCGCGAGAGATGCGTTCAAACTCTGGGATGCTCTTCTCGATTGCTGGCTTCACAAAGTGTGGCGTGAGAGCTGCTCGATATAAATGGTGACGTGGTGGATCAACCTCTAACGGAAGTTGGCGGTAATTTCGAACATCTGCATCACCTTGCAAATCCGATGAATAAGTCTCAGTGTCGCGCAGCGCTTGGCGAACAGCTTTATGTCCGGTGATTTCATGGGTGATCGGAACTTTTACAACGGCCATGGAGTGAACCTAATTTGGCACAGGAGGAGAGTCAAGGTTTGATGAAAATTGATGAAGGTATAAAAGTTATGTGGGCCCTGTCGGGCTCGAACCGACGACCCACGGATTAAAAGTCCGTTGCTCTACCGACTGAGCTAAAGGCCCCACCGCCTGAGGTAATACTCAGACGTCGCGAATCTTATTGCATATTTATGCCTTCACATTACGTCGATTGACGCTCTAAGCCAGATCTTCATTAGATACTTTGCCTATGAAAAACGGCCGTCGCTATCTTCTACTCGCGCTCTCAATAGCGCTGATCATTCCAAATGTGACCGCCGCTACCGCCTATCCGAGCACCTCAGTGCTTCCAGAATGGGCCAAGAAGGCAACAATCTATGAAGTCAATATCCGTCAGTATTCTTCAGCGGGAGATTTCAAATCGGTTACTAAGTCACTTCCCCGATTACAAAAGTTGGGCGTTGGAATTTTATGGTTGATGCCAATCCAACCCATCTCCAGTATCAAGAGGAAAGGAACTCTTGGATCTCCATATTCTGTGGCAGATTACAAAGGAATCAATTCTGAATTTGGAAATTCCACAGATTTCAAAGAGTTAGTCGATAGCGCGCACAAGCTCGGTATGAAGGTGATTATCGACTGGGTGGCAAATCATTCTGGTTGGGACAATCCTTGGATTGCAAATAAATCTTGGTATCACCAGGATTACAACGGTGATGTCATCTCGCCCAACAGGGATTGGACCGATGTTGCTTGGTTGAACTACGACAACCTTGAGATGCGTGCTGCCATGATCGACGCGATGAAGTATTGGGTAACACAATTCGATGTAGATGGTTTCCGAGCCGATGTTGCCAGCGGTGTGCCGGTAGATTTTTGGGAGGAAGCGGGAAGACAGCTTCAAAAGATTAAACCGCTATTTATGCTTGCCGAAGAGCAGGGAACTGCCGGGATGCTCGATCAAGCATATGTTGCTAATTACAATTGGCGCCTGCTCAATCTCATGAACCAAATTGCAAATGAAGAGATACCTGTGCAGTCCTTTATTAGTTTCTACCGACTGAAGATGCCGCCTTATCCAACTGGCTCGTTCCCCATGAATTTCATTACTAATCATGACGAAAATAGTTGGAATGGCAGTGAGTACAAAAGGTTAGGGGCTGCTGTGCCAGCAATGGCGGCTTTAACCTTTACTTTGCCAGGGATACCTCTGATTTACTCTGGACAAGAAGTTGGAAACACCAGAGAGCTAGAGTTTTTTGAGAAAGATCTCATTCCAAATCTTGAGGTAAATAATGAGACCACTACTTTCTATTCAAAGCTCGTATCTCTTAAGAAGAAAAATAAAGCGCTCTGGAACTCTTCTGGAATGTCGATCTCAGAACTTATGCAGAATAACTCCAACGTCATCGCCTTCTACCGAACCACAGAGAAGAATCAAGTAGTTACCTTGATTAACGCCTCTGCAACTACCCAAAAGGTAAAAGTGGATGTCAGAGATGCGAAAGGAAATTACATTTCTTTCACATCAGGGAAGAAGATAAAACTCGCCTCTAGCCTCACAATTACATTGAAGCCGTGGCAGTTCGAGATTTACTCGACCTCTGGTAACTAGTTAGAAGCTAGCAGCATCAATGACAAAGCGATATTTAACATCGCTGGCAACGGTTCGCTCGTATGCCTTGTTGATGTAATCAGCCTTGATCACCTCTACATCGCTAAGAATGTTGTGCTCGCCGCAGAAATCAAGCATCTCCTGCATTTCAGGGATTCCACCGATCATCGAGCCCGCCATCGAACGGCGACCGCCAAGTAGAACGCCTACATGTACTGCATACGGCTTTCCTGGCAGACCAATTACAACCAGAGTTCCATCTTGCTTTAACAAGTTAAGGTACTGATTGATATCAATCTCTGCGCTTACAGTGTTGAGGATGACGTCAAATGTTCGTGCAATCGCTTTAAAATTCTCTGGATCCTTTGTAGATACAAAGTGATGGGCTCCCATCGCCTTTGCATCACCTTCTTTTGATGGCGAGTGCGAGAGAACAGTTACCTCTGCGCCAAGTGCGACTGCAAACTTAACTCCCATGTGTCCAAGTCCGCCGAGACCCATGACGGCAACTTTCTTGCCTGGGCCTACGTTCCAATGCTTGATTGGAGAGTACAAAGTGATTCCGGCACAGAGCAGCGGTGCAACTCCTTCAAGTGGCAAGTTAGACGGTACATGCACTGCATAATCTTCATTAATGACAAATCGGTTGGTGTATCCACCCATAGCAACTGTCTTGCCGTCGCGCTCGTAACCGTTATATGTGCCTGTCATTCCATCGAGGCAGTACTGCTGTAATCCCTTGAGGCAATTCTCGCACTTGCGACAGGAGTCAACGAATACGCCAACTCCGATGTGGTCGCCCACCTTGAACTTGGTGACAGATGAACCGATTGATGTAACAACGCCGGCAATCTCGTGGCCAGGAACCATTGGGAAAATCGCTGGCCCCCACTCTTCCCGAGCTTGGTGAATATCAGAGTGACAGATTCCGGAATATTTAATATCCAACTCAACATCATGAGCCCCAACCTCGCGGCGGTCGAACTCATATGGAACTAGATCTGAACCTGCTGTGAGCGCTGCATATCCCTTTGTATTCATAGCCCGAGACTATCTGAATAATTCTCGTTACTCTTTCTGAATGCTCATAGACGCAAAATTCCAGCCAGTGGCAGATAAGTTTTTTGCTCTCACCGTCGAACAACCATTTGGTGGAGCTGCGCTCTGCATCTATCAAGCCGGATTGCCGGTCCTTGATATCTGGGCCGGAGAATCACGTCCTGGCCAACCGTGGCAAGAGAATACAAAGTCAGTCGTTTTCTCAACTTCAAAGGGTCTGCTCTCGATATTGATGCATCGTCTCATTGAAGGTGGGTCAATTAATCCGGATGAGAAAGTCTCTAAATACTGGCCAGAGTTTGCAGCCAACGGAAAAGAGAACATCACCGTTGCGATGATCATGCGCCATCGATCTGGTTTAAGTGCAGTGCGTGAAGATTTACTGCTGAGCGATTTACAAGAAATCACTCGAGTTGAAGATGCGTTGGCTCGACAAGCGCCAATTTGGGAGCCAGATACCGGATATCTCTATCACGCTGGAACAATTGGGCAACTACTTGGAAAGATAATCTTTAATGTAACTGGCAAGCGGGTCAATGAATTCTTGCAAGATGAGTTGGTAAAACCGCTAGGAGTTGAAGCGTACTTTGGTGCGCCTGCCAATATAGAAGATGAAATTGCATTCTTGAAGAGCGATAACGCCCCTATTGATATTGAATATGAATTTGAATCAGGGCTTTATTGGAACAAGCGCGCGATGACATATGGAAAGGCGTTTACTGGAAACGTCGACGATTTCATCGGTGGCTACAACGATCCAGCTGTTCATGCGCTCGAGCATGCCGGTGCTGGTGGAATCACAAATGCGAGATCAGTTGCAAAGATTTACTCTGCCGTTGTTCACGAGACCGATGGCGTGCGATTACTGAGCGATGACACAATCGAGGCTGCAATCTCTCGTCCAAATACTGGGCGAAATGTCTTTGGCGACCCGGAGCCTTATCCAATTCATTCGCTCGGATTTATCGTCTCAAACCCAATTCATTCACCGGTTTTGAGCGGAAAGACCTTCGGCCATGATGGACTAGGCGGGCAACAGGGTTTTGCTGATCTCAACCATCGCATTGGATTCTCATATGTGACAAATTGGATACCGATGGTTGCAGATGGCATGGCTCGCCATAGAGAAATTACAAAAGTTCTCGCTGATACTTTAAATTAATTTAATTTTTACGACCGGCGGCAGAACGCACCAGGCGATCACGAATTGCAATTGCAATATCTGAACCTTCAGGCTGAATAACAATAACCTGATCTATATCTTGCGCATCGGCTTCCCGAAGAGCTGCATAGAGTTGTCGAGCAAAGTCCTCATTATTCAATGGTGAGGCAAGACGAATAACGCCTTCGGGAGTTGGGAAAGAATTAAGGGCGATCAATCCATCACCGGGTCTTGGATATCCATCAAGAACAACCTGTGCTGAAGGTGCATAGTGCTGCTCAAGTGAGCCACTGACACGAATGACATCTTCGCGATTTTCAACTGTCACGCCGGTAACTGCTTCGATCATCTCGGTTGTGATTGCACCCGGTCGCAAAATTCGAGGTGCGCTGCCGGTGCAATCGATGATGGTTGATTCAACCCCTACCAAAGATGGACCGCCATTGAGAATGAGATCATCGGCTGCCATGAAATCGCCAAGTTCTTCATGGACCGCCTCTGCTGTGGTCGGCGAAACATGACCAAAGCGATTCGCACTTGGAGCAGCTACGCCTTTCCCGCCAATACTTCTAAATGCTTTAAGAAAGGCGAGTGCAAGAGTGTGATCAGGTACTCGAAGTCCAACACTTTCTTGCCCACCGGTAATAAAGTCCTGCGCCAAAGTAGTGCGCTTAAGTATCAAGGTCATTGGGCCTGGCCAGAAAGAGCGAGCAAGATCAATTGCATAATCAGGAATCTCTTCTGCCCATTCAGCGATATCTTGCATATCGGCCAGGTGCACAATCAGCGGATGATCAGCGGGGCGACCTTTGACCTGATAAATACGGGCGACCGCAGCTGCATTTGTTGCATCAGCGCCAAGGCCATAAACAGTCTCAGTTGGAAAAGCCACCAGGGTGCCAGCTTTTAATTGCTGGGCAGCGTTAGTCAGGGCATCTGCTGTGCAGTGTGAGATGAATTGGCCCTGGCTCATATGCCAATTATCCCTCTATTTTGCGAGAAGATAACCACATGAAATCGGCTGGGAAGATCAAAGTTCTTCAGGTAATCGCCCGCATGAATGTGGGTGGTCCTGCTGTCATCGTTGCCGATCTGATGCGTGGCCTCGATTCCACTCGATTTGAGCAGAAACTCATCACGGGATACTGTGCAGAAAATGAAGCTGATTATCTTGAGACTGTTGCAACGGATGTAAAGGCAACGCGAATCGGCGGACTCGGTCGTTCGATTTCACCACTGGCAGATGCAAGAGCTTTCTTGAAGTTGATTGCACTGATTCGCCGCGAGAATCCAGATGTTATTCATACTCATACCGCTAAAGCCGGTGTCCTTGGCCGCTTGGCGGCAATTCTTGCCGGCAGCAAGGCGCTAAAAGTTCATACCTTCCACGGCCATCTTCTCCACGGATATTTCGATGGTTGGAAAACTCAATTGGTTATTGCGATTGAGAAGTACCTTGCAACTCGCACCGATATTTTGGTTGCAGTCGGCAATCAAGTAAAAGATGATTTACTCAAAGCAGGAATAGGTAAACGCGATCAATATCGCGTCTTCTTCCCAGGGCTACCGGCTCCAGCTGATTTTGAAAGAGATGATGCACGAGCTGCCTTTGGTTTAGATCTCGACGCTATCTACTGCACCTTCGTTGGGCGATTAACCCAGATCAAACGTCCAGATCGCTTATTGGATGTGGCTGCAGCATCCGTGGCTCGCGGACTCGATCTTCACTTCTTAGTTGCTGGCGAAGGTGAATTATTTGAAAGTTCAAAGGCTCGAGTAGTAGAAGAGAATTTGCCAGTGACATTTTTGGGGTGGCGTTCAGATATTGATCAATTATTTGCCACGAGCGATATCGCAATTTTAACGAGTGATAATGAGGGTATTCCGCTTACTTTGATTCAAGCTGCCTTCGCAGGTATTCCAATTGTGGCGCCACGTGTAGGGTCTATCGCAGATATTGTGATTGATGGCGAAACGGGCTTCCTTACTTCTACCCAGGCTGGCGCTATGGCCAGCGCCCTCAGCGCCTTAGTCACGGATGAAGATCTCCGTAATGAACTTGGCTCTGTTGGTAGAGCACACGCTGAGAAGTATTTCTCACTTCATAAATCTCTCGCTGATCATGCATCTCTCTATGAAATTTCACAGAGTAGATAGGCCATACTTGGGGTATGACAACCTCAACAATTAAGAAAACGCTTCTCCTGCTCACCCCGCTCGCACTTATCGCAACGCTTGCTGCTCCAGTTTCAGCAAATGCAGCGACAGCTACTCGTTACATAACGGTGAGCGCTGAGGGCACAGTAAAGGTTGCACCAGATGCAGTTCGCCTTACCGCTACTGTCTCTGTCGTTGCAGCGACAAATAAAGAAGCGCTTGCCTCAACAAATACAAATTCAGCTGCCGTCCGTAAGGCGTTGATCGCCGCAGGGGTAGCAACAAAAGATATTGCGACCCAGAACATCACTGTCTATCCAGAATATAAGTACGACGGCAATGGCGGTTCTACCCTCTCTGGCTATCGCGGTTCACAGGTATTTTCAGTTGTAATCCGTGCCGCAGCAAAGGCAGGCGTTGTCGTCGATGATGTCGTGGCCGCTGCCGGCGATGCGGTACAAATCAATTCAGTCACACCATTCGTTGTTGATACAGCAAAGGCGGCCGAGGCTGCCCGCGCCGTAGCGGTCAAGAATGCAAAGGCGAAGGCTGCTTCATATGCAAAGCTCTTGGGAGTAAAGCTAGGCAAGGTTAATTACTTGACCGAAAATGGCAGCCCTTCTATCTCAACCCCCATCTTCGTTGCATCAGCGAAGGCAGAAGCAGACGCTGCAACAGTTGTAGATCTCGGTCAGCAAGATGTCACAGTTTCAATCACTGTGCAGTGGGCGCTCTAATTGCAAGAAGGTTCTCATCGCTTACGGGGGGTTCTCCAATCCCTCGTAAGCGAGGGTGCAATTTCGCCCGAGCAATCTGATCTAGTTAATAGCCGCTTCGAATCTGTTGCGGGAAGTCAAAATTCTAAGAGCATCTACTCTGAAATAGCGGCTTACCTCGGTGGCGCATTTGTCGTTATTGCAATGCTCTTTCTTGCAGCGCAGAATTGGCAGGATGCACCTCGCCCGGTGCGAGTTGGTTCGCTAGCAACTGTCTCAATTCTCCTTCTAGTGATCTCTCATCTCCTTAGCGACGTCAATGCGATGCGACTTCGCCTGACAAGTGTTCTCTCAATGGCTGCCGCAATCTCTGCCACAGCTGCAATCGCCTTCACTTATGAATCTGGAAATAGCGCACCATGGGCGCCATTCCTAGCTGGTTGCACTATTGCAACATATTCCTTTATTCGTTACCGACATGAGATTCTGCAAATCGGTGCATACGGATATCTCTTCATCACTGGATTAATGACCTTAGGTGAATTTACAGATATCGAACCGGAAGATAGTCCAGCCTATGCAATGTATTGGGTGATACTCGCCAGCATCTGGATGTATATCGCTTTCCTAAAGATGATTGATCAGACACTTGCTTACTTAATCAGTGCAGCAACATTTTTTATCGCTAGTCAATTCCTCTTTGTTACAGATCATCGATTAGTTTCATATCTCGTTTCACTTGCTGTTGTCCCGACTCTGGGTTGGCTATATTTGCGCGAACGTCGTTGGCCATTGCTTTTAGGCGCTGTGACAATTACAACCTTCACAACTGGAGAATTTGTAGCTGCCACATTGGGTGGTTCGCTTGGTGCGCTCCTCGGACTTTTGACCGCCGGCATTGCGCTGATCACGACATCAATGGTCGCTATTCGCAAAGCCCAGCACTCTTAAATACCGCTGATTTAACCGGTTTGGAGCATGCCTGCCGAGCCTGTATTCTTTCCCAGCCTCATACGTCCCCATCGTCTAGGGGCCTAGGACATCGCCCTTTCACGGCGGTAACACGGGTTCGAATCCCGTTGGGGGCACGGACAGGCTCGCAAGAGTCTGAACACAGCAGTAAAGGCTTTGATTTATCAAGGCCCGGTAGCGCAGTTGGTTAGCGCGCCGCCCTGTCACGGCGGAGGTCGCGGGTTCAAGTCCCGTCCGGGTCGCTAAAGATAGGGAGTGTCCACACACTCTCTATCTTTATTCAATGGCTTGCCATCTGAATATAAAGAGCAAGAAATAACTTAATAATGGCTCGGTAGCTCAGTTGGTACGAGCGCGCGACTGAAAATCGTGAGGTCGACAGTTCGATCCTGTCCCGAGCCACTCGTTAGATCAGAATAGTTTTGGTTCACCCATCAACTCTTCAAGCTTTGCTTGGAGAGTTTTTTCTTGCTCAATTGAAATTCCGTCGACAACTAATCTCTTATCGCGACCAAGTTCGCCAAAGACAATTGTGAAGCTACGGGGCTTGAGATCAAAGGCCTCAGCCAGTTCTTTAATGACCGCTTGATTAGCTTTTCCGTCAACGGCAGGTGCTTGAACGGCGACGAGAAGACGAGGGGGTTCTCCAACAGTACCGCCAACTTTGTTCCGTGAAGAATTTGGCCTTACCCGAATTTCAAAGAGGAATTGCACTTGCAAAAGAGAGTGGCTTAGCCAGCAGATCCTGAACCTGAAGGTCCAGCCTTACGCTGAACTTGTGGTGCACCACCAGAGCGCTGACCACCCTTAATCTTTGATCCGCCCTCAGCATGGTTCTGTGTGCCTGGCGCGCCCTTCTTATTCTTCTTCGCTTCAAGGGCAGCGAGCATCTTTGCTTTTACATCATCTGAATTAGTGGACATGCCTTTAGTTTACCCCTCAGATGGAATTCGTAGGAATGCTACGAGCTTTACCAGCCAGATAATTGCTGCGAATTCAATAATCCAATTTCCATGTGTATCTGGCCAGGTGTAGAGCGCGAGAGCTAATCCGCCGTAGAAAGCGGCAAGTGCCCACAATGAAATGGCGGTCGACTTTCGCTGAAATCCAATTCGCATCAATCGATGGGATAGGTGATCGCGACCGCCTTGAAATGGTGAGATTCCGCGATAAAGACGTGAGATGACTGCGACGGTTGTATCGAGGATTGGCACTGCCATCAATAAGACTGGAATAGCGAGTGATTTATAGGCAGGTACAACGCCCGGGCTGAGGCGAATAGTAAGCACCGAGATGATGATTCCGAGGAAGAGCGAACCCGCATCGCCCATATAGATCTTCGCCGGATGGCGGTTCCAGATTAAGAATCCCGCCGTAGCGCCTGCTGTCACGATTGCAAGTGCGCTGACGAGAACTTGCTGGCGGTCATACGCGATAAAGAAGAGGAAGAAGGTAATGACAGCGACTGTTCCTGCTGCTCCCCCATCGTGATTATCAAAGAAGTTGATTGAGTTACAGACTCCGACAATCCAAAGAGTGGTGATTGCATAATTAAGAAAGGTATTTCCAAATGCAACGCCGCTGGTATCTGTTGCAATCAAGATAAATGAGACGCCTATGCCGGTAAAAGTCTGAGCAATTAAACGTGGCCAGGGCTGCAATCCGCGCAGGTCATCCCAGAGACCCATGGCAGAGATAGCAATGGCTGGAACCAGGACAGTGCTTGCAAGTTTGATTGTCTGCCACGAGAAATCAACTGCCAACATAGATCCATACGATGCTGCAATTACACCGATGGCGATTGCAACGCCACCTAAATAGGGAACTGGCTCTTTCTGAGATTTGCGTTCAAGTGTTGGTGCATCAACTGCATCAAAGTGAATTGCAACCTTGCGAATCTGTGGAGTAATCAACCCAACGAGGACGAAGGTAAGGAAACCAAGTAGGGCAAATTGTGGAATTGAATAATTCATAAAAATTTTTTAGCTATTGCTCTTAAAGTAATTTGCGCGAAGATCATCGACTTCAGATTTACGGTAACGGCGATGGCCACCTAATGTGCGAATTGAGGTGAGCTTTCCAGCCTTTGCCCAACGCGTGACCGTCTTAGGATCAACGCCAAAGAGGTCAGCAACCTCGCGAGGTGTCAGGAGAGTTTCAGCTTCAGGAATGCGATTCATTAGGCCTATCCCCTTTCATCTCAAGCGAGCAATGTCCGAATTGCTCCGTTATGTCGGGAAGTATCGGGGAGAAAGGGGTGAGTTGGCAAGGGGCCTTACATCGCAGATTCGAGCGCTTGAACGGGGCGCCAGCGACTAACGAGGCGGTTATAGCCCTCGCCAGCGATAGATCCGTCACCAGCAGCTAAACCGGCCAGGCTAAAGATGACATCTTCGATTGAGCCATCATCTTCAATACCAGCGAGGCCATCTGACTTCAGCGTGCCATCGAGGTAATGCGCAAGTCCTCCATAATCAAGTTCGACCATCGACAATGGATGGAAGAGCTCAAGCCACTCGATGAGATTTTCAATCTCTTCTTCAACAATGCCTTCGCCAAATGATCCGAGCACAACTTCATGTGAATTCTTCGCCCGCTCGAGCGCTTTTCCAATTGTTGTTCGTGCAATCGAATATGCAACTCCATCGCGGTAGCCACGTTCGCGCTCTTCCGGAAGAAAGAGAGCAAGCCAACGAGGTGGCACCATCCAAGTTTCAGTGAGAATATGTGGGACGCGATCTTCGATGCTCTCCATGCCGGAGGTAATTACTTCTTCCAGCGCCGGTGGAATAAAGAATGGCGTCACAGTTGAAGGCATTGAATCTTTAAAGTCATCGAGGGCAGTCCAACAACGTGCAGCAGTCGACCATGGTGAGATAAATCGGGAACCATCGATATCGAGAATATGAACACCATCAGGGCGAAGTGCGGGAGATTCTGGTGCAACCAATCTGCGGAGTGCAAGCGCCTGTTCTTCTTCACGCGTATCGTGATCGGCCGGAATGTTCTCCCACCGCAAACGATCGGCGGCAGGAAAAGCTGAGATTGGTTCGAAGATTCGAAGAGATGCGACGTAAGGTGTAGAGCTCATGTGAGCCAACGATTAAGCGCGCGGGATGTAATTGCCTTCAGCGAACGGATCATCATCATCACGTTCTGGCTGAAGTGGTGCATCGCTATGGAGCTCCTTTGCGAGACGTTCGATATCCATCTCTTGGGAGTTGTACTTCAAATCACGAGCGACTTTTGTCTGCTTTGCTTTTGCACGGCCGCGACCCATGGGCGAGACCTCCTCATCGGAATATGTATGTGTTCCAGGGGGGTAGGTTATCGTGAGAGGCACCTGCCCACCAAAGCAGGCGGGCTAGGCCTCTCCAGAGACCTTAAATGAGCCTGTTCTGGCCCGGTGGCGGAGGGCGTAGTAGCCCATAACCTGTAGGACCAGGCTCAGGGACATCGTCGGAATTCGGAATCGGTGGTCTCCGATGGTGCCCATACCGACCAGCCAAGAGATCACAACCGGCAGGAAGGTCAGCCAAGCGAGCTGGCTATAAATGCCCTTATGTGAGCGCAACCAGAAGAAGCCAATGAAGAAGAGGCTGATACCGGCGAGCATCCAGAGCCAGGAGATGACCTTTCCAACTGTGCCATAAACCAAATCATTTCCTTGCTGGCTGCCGCGAGCGATATTGAGGATCGGATCAATCTTCAACCATGGATTACGGGCCATGGTGCCGTTAACGATTGGGCCAGACCACGGCGTCCAATAGAAGAAGCCCTTGTTGATGAAGAGCTTCACAGATTTAACTGGGTGGGTTGCATACCACTTGATAACGCACTTCACCTTGTCGTTATCTGTCACAGTTGTTGCAGGCGGAGTTGGTTCACATGGAACTTCTGGACCAGTTCGCTTGTATCCGCCCGCTGTTTCATCACCAGCACCGATTGCCATAGTGACACCAAGGTTTGTTGAGATCACAGCACCATTGCCAGCTTTAATATTTCGCGCCATTAGCGCTGCCGGAGCAATTGCCATGATTGCCATAACCGCGATCAGAATAAGCGCTTGTTGCTTGCGGTTCTTATATGCAAGCGCCCAGACGATTGCTACAACGAGAGTTGTAAGTAACCAACGTGGTTGCATAAAGGCAGCTAAGGCGAAGAATCCACCAACACCGGCAACGCGAATCCAGAAGCGACGATCAATGGGGTTCTGCTGCGATTTAATAATGAGGCCGGTAATCATCAACATACATGCTGCGATCGGACTTTCATATCCCACAGCAAGTGAGCTCAGTGAGAGCGTTGGATTAATTGCAAGAATCATTGCAATCCAGAATAGGTAAGGCTTGAGCTTGGTATCGCGTAATTGGCGAGTGAAGTAATAACTTGCATAACCATAGAAGGCGCTCTGAACAATCGAGATTACCCACAAGATATGTGCGATCGAAATCTTTGTCATCAACCAGACCAAGATTGGATAACCAGCGGGCCAGTATCCAAGGAGACGCTCTTTCGAGAAGAGGCCATCTTTAAGAATTCCATCCACGCCGCCAAGGTAGTTCTCACCATCGGCGCCGAGCCAACCACCGCCGGTGGCGTTGCTCATCGTGATTAATTTGATGACAAAAGTAATAACCGGGATGGCAATCAACCAATAGCCAAGACGTTGATCTTTCTTGCCCTGTGCCGCCTTGCTCTGCTTTGACTTGCTTGCCATCGGTTCTACCTCTTCTTACGACTCTTTTTATGACAGATGTGAAGATTACAAATAATCAGAGACCAAGTATGCGCGAGGAGCGCCCATTTCCGCTGCTTTTTCGACCTTACCGGCAATCCATGCCTTCATTCCTCGAGCCGCCAATGAGCGAACAATCAGGTCGGCAACCGATGGATCAACGATTGCACTCATTCCAATGCCCGCATTCCATGTTCTTTCTAGATCTGCCTGTGGAACCGATGCTATGTCAGCTAAGAATTTCATCTCCAGCGGAAGTTTCCAGCTAGAGCGATCATAAATTGCGACTAGACCTTCAGGAATAACGCGGGCGGTGTTATCGGCAAGGCCACCACCAGTGATGTGGCTAAAGGTGCGGATATTTTCTTGCTGCGATTTGATGAGGGCAAGGCAATCAAGGGTGTAAATCTCGGTCGGAGTAAGGAGTACTTCACCTAGCGATTTTGAAAAATCATAATTGCGAAAGATATCTAGCTCTTGAGTAGCGATGATGTGGCGAACCAGCGAGAAACCATTTGCATGGATACCACTTGCCGGCATTGCAATGATTACATCTCCAGCTTTAACGCGGTGCGCACCTAACTGAAGGTCGGCATCAACCACACCTGTTGCTGCGCCAGCGATATCAAATTCATCTTCCTTCAAAAGACCTGGATGTTCTGCGGTTTCTCCACCGATAAGTGCGGTACCGGCTTTGATACAGCCAGCTGCGATGCCAGAGACAATTGCGGCGATACGTTCTGGAATGACTTTTCCAACTGCGATGTAATCAGTCATAAAGAGAGGTTCGGCGCCACAGACAACGAGATCATCGACAACCATGGCGACCAGATCTTCCCCAATGGTGTCGTAGATTCCCATCTGACGTGCAATCTCAGTCTTTGTGCCGACTCCATCGGTTGATGTGGCAAGAAGTGGCTGCTTCATATCTTTTAACTTGGAAGCGTCAAAGAGTCCAGCGAATCCGCCGATACCACCCATAACTTCTGGACGTGAGGCGCGGGCAACTGAAGCCTTCATTAACTCGACAGCGCGATCGCCAGCATCGATATCGACACCTGAATCTTTATATGTTGCCATCGTTAGACCTCCGTGATTTCTAGACGCGTCTTACCTTCAGATAAATCTGCCGGAATTGCAATCGGATACTTACCCGAGAAACATGCTGTGCAGAGCTTATTTTCTGGGACTTTTGTCGCCTCAATAAGGCCAGCTTCTGAGACGAATCCCAGCGAATCAGCGCCTATCGATTGGCGAATCTCTTCGATCGTCATCTCTGCACCGATAAGTTCGGCACGAGTAGCGAAATCAATTCCGTAGAAACATGGCCACTTCACAGGTGGAGATGAGATGCGCACATGTATCTCTAACGCCCCAGCTTCACGGAGCATCTTTACAATTGCGCGTTGTGTGTTTCCGCGCACGATTGAATCATCGACGACAACGATGCGCTTGCCTTCAATGATTTCACGGAGCGGATTGAGTTTGAGTCGAATACCAAGTTGGCGAATAGTCTGTGAAGGTTGAATAAAAGTTCGTCCGACATAAGAATTCTTAACAAGACCTAGACCAAATGGAATTCCAGATTCTTTCGCAAAACCAATTGCAGCTGGTGTTCCTGACTCTGGAACTGGAATAACAAGATCTGCATTGACCGGTGATTCCATCGCTAGGCGGCGACCGATTGCACCACGTACAGCGTGGATTCCCTGGCCGGCAATCGTGGTATCTGGGCGAGCAAGATAGACATATTCGAAGATGCATCCCTTTGGATCAGGGGTGCCCCACATCTGTGATCGAAGGCCATCTCCATCAATAGCGATGAATTCTCCGGGTTCGATCTCGCGAACAAATGTTGCGCCAACAATATCTAGGGCCGCTGTCTCGGATGCAACTGCCCAGCCCTTCTCTAGCTTTCCAAGGACAAGTGGGCGAACACCATTGAGATCTCGAGCGGCATATAAAGTTGTTTCATCCATAATCACTAACGAGAAAGCACCTTGCAGAAGTGGAAGCACGGCGACGATATTCTCTTCGATCGTCTCGTGATCTTGCAGACCAATCAACGCTGTCATAATTTCGGTATCTGTAGTTGCACCGCGACCTAATTTAGAAACTTCAGGTTCGAGTTCTCGGACTAGATCGAAGAGCTCGCCGGTATTTGTCAGATTTCCATTGTGGCCAAGTGCGATAGTTCCGTATTTAGTCGGACGCAAAGTTGGCTGAGCATTGACCCAAGTACTTGAGCCAGTAGTGCTATATCGACAGTGGCCAATAGCGATATCGCCCTTAAGTGAAGCTAAATCGCTCTCGGTGAAGACTTGCGAGACTAAGCCCATATCTTTAAAGATAACGATTCGTTCGCCATCAGATGCCGCAATTCCTGCCGACTCTTGGCCGCGATGCTGAAGCGCATAGAGACCGTAGAAAGTTAGCTTTGCAACTTCTTCACTTGGTGCATAGACGCCGAATACGCCGCAAGCATCTTGTGGTCCTTTATCTTCATCGAGAAGATTATGGTTGAGATTTCCATCTGCTCTACGGTTCATGATGTGCTCCTGAGCGGTAGTAGGTGGCTTAAATCTGCTCGACTGCCAGATGCATAGATCAAACCTTCACTATAGGCGTCGACCCAGGTGCATTCTCCATCAACGAGTTGCAACCATGTAGTCGCATCCATTTCAATCACATTGGGTGGTGTACCTCGAGTGTGCTTTGGCCCATCGCCACATTGCACGGCGGCATAGGGAGGAATACGAACCTCAATTGCTCTGCCAGGAAATTTCTCGGCCAGAAGTGCAAGGGTTGACTTCACTTCGCTCAGAACTTTGGGATCGCGCATTAGTCTCTATCCAAATAACTTCTTGAAAGTTTCGGTGTGGGCGGTATGCAATTCTGCGAGCGAAATTGATGAATCATTGATTACCAATGCATCCCCCCCAGTTGTTCCTAACTTGGCAAGTGCAATATCGTGCTTGGCAGCAAGTGCTTGAAGTTCTGAAGCTTTGGATGATTCAACAGCAACTACAACTCGTCCTGGAGTTTCGCTCAAGAGATCAATTCCTGGATTGGCGAGATTGACATTGGCTCCCACTCGATGGCGCAAGACCATTTCTATGAGAGTAATCGCCAACCCACCTTGGCTAAGATCGTGAGCGGCTGTAAAGAGCGCGCTCTTATTTCCAGCAACTAAGAGTTCAATCAAGCGCATCTCTCGCTGAAGATCAGCAATCGGTGCGATGCCACCACGTAGGCCATGGATATATGCCCACTCGCTGCCCGAGAGATTGTCATCTGTTTCCCCAAGAAGATATAGCTCTAAACCAGCGTCTTTAAAGGACATTGGAGTTCGTGTACGAACATCATCGATTACGCCAAGCACGCCGATAACCGGCGTAGGCAGAATCGCAATCGAGCCGGTCTGGTTATAGAAGGAGACATTTCCACCGGTTACTGGAAGGCCCATCTCTAAGCAACCATCAGCGAGACCGCGAACCGTCTCTGCAAATTGCCACATGACGCCAGGATCTTCTGGTGAACCAAAGTTAAGACAGTTGGTAACTGCTAGTGGCTTAGCACCAGCGGTTGCAATATTGCGGGCAGCCTCAGCCAGAGCCAACTTCGCGCCTTCATAAGGATTGAGATAAGACCAATTTGCATTGGCATCGGTTGCCACTGCCACACCAAGATGGGTAACCTCATCGATTCGGACCATCCCTGAATCATCAGGCTGAGATTGAATCGTATTGCCCTGAACGTAACGATCGTATTGATCCGTAACCCATGATTTATCTGCCAGGTTTGGCGTAGCTGCAACCTTGAGCATTGTTTCTCTAATCTCTTGCGCCGTCTTCGGCAGCGGAGGATTGATAATCTCCTTCGCAACGAGATCGATATATGCAGGCTGTGCCAATGGTCGTTTGTATACAGGTCCGTCGTGAGCAACTGTGCGAGGTGGAACATCGACAATGAGTTCGCCGTTGAAGGTTATCTCGAGATGTGTTCCATCTGTTACTTCGCCAATCACGGTAGATGTCACATCCCACTTTTTGCAAATTTCGAGGAAGCGATCAATCTTTGATGGTTCAACAATTGCACACATGCGCTCTTGTGACTCTGACATCAGAATTTCTTCTGGTGAAAGTGATGGGTCGCGTAGTGGAACTTTCTCGAGCTGCACCTTCATGCCACCCGATCCACCTGAAGCTAGCTCTGATGTTGCGCATGAGAGCCCGGCTCCACCGAGATCTTGAATTCCCACCACTAGATCTTCGGCGAAGATTTCAAGCGAGCATTCGATAAGGACTTTCTCTACAAATGGATCACCCACCTGAACCGCAGGGCGCTTTGCCGGACCTTTGGATTCAAATGTCTCAGAGGCGAGAACAGAGACGCCACCGATTCCATCTCCACCGGTCTTTGCCCCGTATAAGACAACGAGATTTCCAGCTCCGGCAGCCTTTGCCAATTTGATATCGCTATGTTTCATCACGCCAATGCAGAGCGCATTTACCAATGGATTGCCGAGATAAGTTTCATCAAAGACAACTTCGCCACCAATATTTGGCAATCCAAGACAGTTTCCATATCCGCCAACGCCGGCGATAACTCCGGGTAGAACTCGACGGGTATCTGGCGCATCTGCTGGTCCAAAGCGAAGTGGATCCATCACTGCGATTGGTCGTGCCCCCATAGTCAAAATGTCACGAACAATTCCACCAACACCGGTAGCTGCGCCTTGATAAGGCTCGATGTAGGAAGGATGGTTATGCGATTCAATTTTAAATGTGACGGCATAGCCCTGACCAACATCAACTACGCCAGCGTTTTCACCGATTCCGACAAGCAGGGCATCAGTCTTTACTGCCTTGTCACCAAATTGTTTTAAGTGAACTTTGGAAGATTTATAAGAGCAATGTTCAGACCACATGACAGAGTACATAGCTAACTCTGAAGAAGTTGGGCGGCGACCAAGAATCTCTTTAATGCTTGCATACTCATCAGACTTGAGTCCGAGCTCTGCAAATGGTTGTGGTGTATCAGGATTAGCAACTGCCTTTGCAACTGTATCGAGTGACATTACTTCACACCTCCTGATACGAGTGATGTGAGAACAGAGGTAAAGAATCCAAGTCCATCGGCGGAAGGGCCGGTCAGTGAATCAATGGCATGCTCTGGATGTGGCATCAACCCAACGATATTTCCGCGCTCATTTGTGATACCTGCAATGAGATTACGAGATCCATTGGGATTCTCACCGACATACCTGGCGATGATGCGTCCTTCGCCTTCCAGCATCTTGAGCGTCTCGTCATCACATTGATAAGAACCTTCGCCATTCTTCAATGGAATAACTATCTCTTGATCTTTGCTAAATGATTTTGTCCACGCTGTATTGTTATTTTCAATTCGAATTGGTTGATCAGTACAGAGGAAGTGAAGGTGCTGATTGCGTGTCAGGGCACCTGGGATGAGGTGAGCCTCAGCAAGTACTTGAAATCCATTACAAATTCCAAGGAGGGGCATTCCGCCTTGTGCTGCTGCAATGAGCGGCTCCATTATTGGTGAGAATCGTGAAATAGCGCCGCAGCGAAGGTAATCACCGTATGAAAAGCCGCCGGGAAGAATTACTGCATCCACCCCTTTGAGCTCGGCATCATCATGCCAGAGCTCAACTGCTTCCCCACCAGCGAAACGAACTGCGCGAGCGGCATCGCGATCATCGAGCGTGCCAGGAAAAGTGACAACACCAATCTTCATCGCGCTTACTTCTCTACTCGAACTGTGAAGTTCTCAATGACTGGATTGGAGAGCAACTTCTCGGCGGCGACTTCAACTTCCGCGAGTTGTGCAGCAGTTGGTTCGCCGTCGACAGTGATCTCAAAGCGCTTACCTTGTCGAACATCAGTTGCGAAGGAGAAACCCAGGCGAGGAAGTGCTGATGCCACTGCCTTGCCTTGTGGATCTAAAATCTCTGGCTTCAACATAACATCCACCACGATTATTGCCATTTTCTTCTCCTTCGTTTAGTTGATTAAAACTTGGTTCCGGTAATTCGTTCAAAGGCATCCATATATCGAGCAGCAGTCTTCTCGATAATCTCTTCTGGTAACTCAGGAGGAGGGGATTTTCTATCCCAACCACTTGAGAGCAACCAATCACGAACAAATTGCTTATCGTAGGAAGGTTGTGATTTGCCTGGTGCCCAGCCATCGAGCTCCCAGAAACGTGAAGAATCAGGAGTGAGCGCTTCATCTCCGAGAGTTATTTCTCCTTCAGAGTTAGCTCCAAATTCAAATTTGGTATCGGCCAAGATGATTCCACGGCCATGTGCATACTCAGCCGCGGTGTCATAGAGCTTTAACGTGACATCTCTTAGCTCTGCGGCGGTATCTGCCCCGACTATTTTTACTGCTCCATCAAAATCAATATTAAAATCATGATCGCCAACCTCTGCTTTTGTCGCAGGGGTAAAAATAGAGTGTGGAAGTTGTGAACCATCGAGTAAATTTGCCGGAAGTTTATTTCCACAAACTTGTTGATTTTCGTTGTATTCGATGAGCCCACTACCGGTGAGGTATCCACGCGCAACGCATTCAATCTCGTACATCTCAAGTGGCTGCACAATCACTGCGCGATCCATGACAGAGTTTGGAACATCTTCCGTGATGATGTGATTGGGGACAATGTCTCCCAATAGCTCAAACCAGAAGAGCGATAACTGAGTCAAAATCGCACCTTTATTGGGGATTACAGAGGGAAGAACCCAATCAAAGGCAGAAATTCGATCAGATGCAACGAGCAGGATTTCTCCCTCTTCATTGCGATAGAGATCGCGTACCTTGCCAGTGCGGATATGAGTCCAGCCATCAATCATCGGCGCAACAGGTGCGCCCGCTGCTCCGAATCCGCTCATCGAATAGAACCCGGCTTGTACTTTGCAGCGGCAGGGAAGTTCTTTGTAATCGCTTCAATTCGCAGTACGACTCGTGATACTTGCTCACGCGCATCACCAGTAAATTCGATTGGATTGCCAATGAGTGCACCAAGCCCTTCAATGGTGAATGGGATTCGTGCATCAGATGCAAGAGCTTCGAGCAAGTTGTTGCTCTTTCCTTCGCGCATTCCGAGTGCAGCTGCAACCGCATGCTCTTTGATTGCCTCATGTGCAACTTCTCGTCCAACCCCAGCCTTAACTGAAGCCATCAGAATCTTGGTGGTTGCCAAGAATGGAAGGTAGCGATCAAGCTCAGCATCAATGACTGCTGGGAAGGCGCCAAATTCGTTGAGTACTGTCAACATCGTTTCCAGTAAGCCATCCATTGCATAGAAGGCATCTGCAATAGCAACGCGGCGCACAACGCTACAAGAGACATCGCCCTCGTTCCATTGATTACCGGCGAGCTCTGAAACCATCGATGCGTACCCGCGCAGAATTACCGTGAGGCCATTTACACGTTCGCATGAACGAGTATTCATCTTATGTGGCATTGCAGATGAACCAACTTGGCCCGCCTTAAAGCCCTCTGTTACCAACTCTGCGCCTGCCATCAAACGAATTGAAGTTGCTAGCGATGATGGCGACGCTGCTAATTGAACTAGCGTTGTCAGAACTTCATAATCGAGTGAACGTGGGTAGACCTGACCGGCAGAATCCAATACGCGCTCGAAACCGAGTTCGGCGGCGATTGATTCTTCAAGCTTGTGGTGGGTTGCAGAAGAACCAAGGAGATCAATTGAGTCCTGTGCAGTGCCTACCGGGCCCTTTATTCCACGCATGGGATAGCGACTTTGGAGGCTGACCAGACGTTCGTAGGCATAGAGCAGCTCTTCTGCAGCCGAGGCAAAACGCTTTCCCAGGGTCGTGATCTGCGCTGGAACATTGTGAGAACGACCTGCAATTGGACGATCAGAATATTGAACTGCCTTCTCACCGAATTGTGCGAGCAGTGCAACAACTTTGTCATGAACAATATTGAGTCCATCACGAATCTGAAGCGCTTCTATATTCTCAGTTAGGTCGCGGCTAGTCATGCCAGCGTGGATAGCTTCATGTCCTGCCAGTGCATTGAATTCTTCGATTCGAGCCTTCACATCGTGGCGGGTAATTTTTTCGCGAGCATCGATAGATTGAAGATCTACTGTATTGATGACCTTCTCATAATCAGTAATGACAGCGGCATCGATGGGATGGCCAAGTTGAGATTGTGCACGAGCAACAGCAATCCAGAGCTGGCGCTCTGAAATGATCTTTGCCTCTGGCGAGAAAACCTTGCGCATCGCATCGGATGCATAACGGTTGGCCAATACGCTCATTGCTTTACTTCCCCTCACTTGCTGTTAGTGCGATATCTGATCGGTAGAAAGATTTCTCAAGAAATATTTTGGAGATTGTTTCATATGCTTTTTCTCGAGCTTCTTTTAAATCCTGTCCAAGTCCAGTAATGGTAAGCACTCGTCCCCCGCTGGAGACAAGTCCCTTTGAGGTATTCGCTGTTCCAGAGTGATAGATAGTTGTATCCATGCAGGTGGGTGTATCAATCTCAACACCAGTCTTTGGAGAATCTGGGTAGCCCTCAGATGCAAGAACCACGGTTACTGCACTTTCATCTGACCAATGAAGAACAGTGTCATCTAAATTATCTGTGGCAGCGTTATAGAGAAGGGTTGCCAGTGGAGTTTTCAGACGCGGAATAAGAACTTGCGTCTCTGGATCGCCAAAACGCGCATTGAATTCGATCACCTTGAGGCCGCTCTTAGTAAGTGCAAGTCCGGCATATAACAAGCCTACGAAAGGAGTTCCGCGCGCTGCCATCTCGGCAATCATCGGCGCTAATACTTTCTCGTAAGTTTCTTCCACGATGTCAGCTGGCGCCCACGGAAGTGGCGAGTAAGCGCCCATGCCGCCTGTGTTAGGTCCTTTATCTCCATCGTAAGCGCGCTTGAAATCTTGTGCGGGATCCATGGCCAAAACATTTCGACCATCAGAGATTCCAAAGAGAGATATCTCGGGGCCATCTAAATACTCTTCAATGACAACGCGATCGCATGCAAGTGCATGCTTTAGAGCTACCTCACGATCTTCGGTAACAACTACACCCTTACCAGCTGCAAGACCATCATCCTTAACCACGTATGGTGCACCAAAAGCATCAAGTGCCTTATTTATCTCTTCTTCGGTTTTACAGGTAAAGCTATGCGCCGTTGGAACTCCGGCATCGCGCATGACTCCCTTTGCGAAATCTTTAGATCCTTCAAGTTGTGCTGCTGCTTTTGATGGTCCAAAGACCGGGATTCCAAGAGCGCGGATTGCATCTGCAGCACCATTTACTAATGGAACCTCTGGGCCAATCACAACCAGATCTACTGCAAGTGATTGAGCGAGGGCAGCAATCGCGCCATTGTCGGTAACCACAACTGGATGAATTTCAGCGATTTCTTCGATACCCGGATTACCGGGTGCAGCATGAAGTTCTGTGCAAGCTGAATCTGCTCGCAGTCCTAGTGCAAGTGCGTGTTCACGACCGCCGCTTCCAACTAGGAGGATTTTCATGGCTTAGATGAAATCCTTTACGACGATTGTTTGGTCGCGACCTGGACCTACGCCGATTGCGCTCATGGGAGCACCTGAGATTTTCTCTAGGAAGGTGATGTAATCCTGTGCATTCTTTGGCAGATCACTGATCTTCCGTGCGCCAGATATATCTTCCTTCCAGCCTGGGAGATATTCATAGATTGGCTTGGCATGGTGGAAATCTGTCTGTGATGAAGGAAGTTCTTCAACGCGCTTTCCATCGATTTCATATGCCACACAGACTGGAATTTGCTCCCAGCCGGTAAGAACATCGAGCTTGGTCAGGAAGAAATCTGTTAGGCCGTTGACGCGTACTGCGTAGCGAGCAATCGGTGCGTCATACCAACCGCAACGACGAGCACGACCAGTTGTGACACCGACCTCGCCACCGATAGTGCGTAGCTTCTCGCCATCTTCATCAAAGAGTTCGGTTGGGAACGGGCCAGATCCAACGCGAGTTGTATAGGCCTTTACGATTCCAATTACTTTCTCAATCTTTGTTGGACCAACACCCGATCCAGTACATGCACCACCCGCGGTTGGGTTTGATGATGTAACAAAAGGATAGGTACCGTGATCGACATCGAGCAGCGTTCCTTGTGAACCTTCAAGAAGGACTCGCTTGCCTGCCTTAAGCGCTTGATCTAGAAGTAAGACTGTATCTGCAACATATGGTCGCAAGATTTCGGCATACTCGAGATACTCGGCAAGCACCTCATCGACTGACATCTCTTTGCGATTAAAGACTTTAATCAGAATCTGATTTTTATCGCGGAGCGCACCTTCAAGCTTCTGGCGAAGAATTGATGGATCAAATAGATCTTGTACGCGGATACCGATGCGGTTGATTTTATCTGCGTAGGCAGGTCCGATTCCGCGACCGGTTGTGCCAATCTTTGATTTACCAAGAAAGCGTTCTGAGACCTTATCGATGGTGCGGTGGTAAGGAGTAATCAAATGCGCATTGGTTGAGATAACCAACTTGCTGCAATCGATTCCGCGCTCGGTGAGTCCTTTGATTTCTTGCAAGAGGACTGCTGGATCAATGACAACACCGTTTGCAATGACGGGGACAACATTCGGAGAGAGAATTCCTGATGGAAGTAGATGAAGTGCGTACTTCTGATCGCCGATGACAACTGTGTGACCTGCGTTGTTTCCGCCTTGATAGCGAACTACATAATCAACGCGATCTCCGAGCAAGTCGGTAGCTTTACCCTTGCCCTCATCACCCCACTGTGCTCCCAGTAGAACTAATGCAGGCATAGGTAAAGCCTCTCCGACTCGTAGGTGAATTAATTACTTAAGTAGTGAAGTACCGGTCGAACGAAGATCTGCGCAAGCTAGGGCAACGCGAGCTGCGATACCGGCCTCAGCAGCCTTACCCCATGCGCGAGGATCGTAAGCCTTCTTATTTCCGATCTCGCCATCAATCTTGAGAACGCCGTCATAGTTCTTCATGACGTGATCTACAACTGGGCGAGTAAATGCATACTGAGTATCTGTATCGATATTCATCTTGATAACACCATAATCAAGTGAGTCGCGGATTTCTGAAAGTAGTGAACCTGAACCACCATGGAAGACGAGATCCATTGGCTTGCTGCCTTCGGCAAGACCAAGCTTTGCTGCAACAGCATCCTGCAAGCCATCAAGAATCTTTGGCTGAAGAACTACGTTACCTGGCTTGTAAACGCCGTGAACATTTCCAAATGTTGCAGCCACCATGTAGCGGCCCTTTGATCCATCGCCAAGGGTTTCGATTGTCATGAGTGCATCTTCAGGTGTTGAGTAGAGCTTTGCATCATGCTTTGCTTCGACGCCATCTTCTTCGCCACCGACAACGCCGATTTCGATTTCAAGAATCGTGTTTGCAGCGACTGACTTCTCGAGAAGTTCCTTGGCGATAACCATGTTCTCTTTCATGTCGACAGCTGAGCCGTCCCACATGTGTGAGTTAAATAGTGGTTGCTTTCCATCTTTGATGCGCTGTGCGCCAATTTCGAGAAGTGGACGCATAAATGTGTCGAGCTTCTCTTTTGGGCAGTGATCTGTGTGAATAGCGATATTGACGTTGTAATTCTTTGCAACAACGTGTGCAAACTCTGCGAGCGCTACCGCGCCTGCTACCTGATCCTTAACTGTTGAACCAGATGCGTACTCTGCTCCACCCCAAGAGAATTGGATGATTCCATCTGATTCTGCCTCTGCGAAACCGCGGATAGCGCCAATGATTGTCTGCGATGAAGAGACGTTGATGGCTGGATAGGCAAACTTGCCTGCCTTGGCTCGGTCCAACATTGCTGCATAAACTTCTGGGGTTGCAATTGGCATGATGTGCTCCAATAGGTAGATCGAAGGGTGTAAACCCGATCCGATGCGGCACCATTGGCTCACCGAGGCTTACGGCTAATCCAACCACCTACCCCGGCGTAAGCGAAAATCGCCACCCGCACCGGGGGTAAAAAGCCTCGAACTATCGGAGAATTTTTTGAATGAAGGCGAGTAGGGCCGAAAGAAGGGCTGGATTTGATAGAAATTTGAAGAGATAGGCGAGGAAGGCTGTAAGTGTCATGGCGCAGATATTTCCCTGAAAATAAGGGCTGCTTGAGGTGACCTTCGCTCGCTGTGGATGAAGATCGAGGGCGGAAACCTTTCTATTGAGCATTAATGCTCCTAAACTCACAGGTTATGAAGGAAGAGACGCTCGATAACCTCTCCAGCGAAAATCGGACATTTGCCCCAAGTCCTGAGTTCGCTGCTCAAGCCAACGCGCAACCCTCTCTCTATGGCGAGGCTGAAGCAGGTGGGGTCGCTTTCTGGGAGCAGCAGGCGGATGAGCTGATCTGGGAGCGTAAGTGGGATACCGCACTTGAGTGGAACCCGCCCTTCGCCAAATGGTTTATTGGCGGAAAGATCAACGCCTCCGTTAACGCCCTTGATCGCCATGTAGCACAGGGCCATGGTGGACGCATCGCCTTTCACTTCGAAGGTGAACCCGGCGATACACGAACTATTTCTTATGCCCAACTTCTTACCGAAGTATGTAAGGCAGCTAATGCATTGACTGAGTTGGGAATCGTTGCTGGAGATCGCGTTGCAATTTATATGCCGTTGATTCCAGAAGCGGCAGTTGCAATGTTGGCATGTGCGCGAATCGGAGCGATTCACTCTGTTGTATTTGGTGGATTCTCTGCCGAAGCCCTGCTATCGCGCATTCAAGATGCCGATGCAAAGTTGGTTATTACTGCTGATGGTGGCTTCCGTAAGGGCGCTGCCTTTGCTTTGAAGCCTGCGGTAGATGAGGCGCTGCTCGGTAAGACAAATGTTGAGAAAGTTTTAGTTGTAAAGCGGACAGCACAAGAGACGGCATGGGACTCAGATCGCGATATCTGGTGGCATGAGATTGTTGATCGTCAACACTCAACTCATACACCCGAATTCTTCGATAGCGAACACCCACTCTTTATCTTGTATACATCTGGTACAACGGCAAAGCCAAAGGGCATCTTTCATACAACCGGTGGTTATCTAACACAAGTTGCCTACACCCATAAAGTTGTCTTTGATTTAAAGCCGAAGACAGATGTCTATTGGTGCACCGCAGATGTTGGCTGGATTACCGGTCACTCTTATATGGTCTATGGGCCATTGATTAATGGTGCAACGCAAGTGATTTATGAAGGAACTCCAGATACACCCCACAAGGGCCGAGTATTTGAGATTGTTGAAAAATACGGCGTCACGATTTTGTATACAGCTCCAACACTGATTCGCACCTGGATGAAATGGGGCGAAGAGTTTCCAAATCAATTTAATCTCTCAACGCTGCGCCTCCTTGGCTCGGTCGGCGAACCAATCAATCCAGAGGCCTGGATCTGGTACCGACATGTAATTGGTGGAAATCGTTGTCCGATTGTTGATACCTGGTGGCAGACCGAAACCGGTGCAATCATGATTTCACCGCTGCCAGGTGTTACTGCAACTAAACCTGGATCTGCGATGCGCCCAATCCCAGGCATCAGCGCAAAAGTTGTTGATGACAATGGCGTTCCAGTTGGGGATGGACATGGTGGTTATTTGATTCTCGATAAACCATGGCCATCAATGCTGCGCGGTGTCTGGGGTGAAGAAGAGCGCTTTAAAGAGACCTACTGGTCACGTTTTGAAGGCATCTACTTTGCCGGAGATGGTGCAAAGCTCGATAATGATGGTGCAATCTGGTTACTTGGTCGCGTCGACGATGTCATGAATGTTTCGGGACACCGAATCTCAACCACCGAAGTTGAGTCTGCACTTGTCTCACATGAATCGATTGCTGAGGCAGCAGTTGTTGGTGCGGCTGATGCAATGACCGGACAGGGCATTGTTGCCTTTGTCATTCTCCGTGGTGGAGTCGAACACCTGGAAGGTGATGCACTTGTAAAGCAGTTGCGTGATCACGTCGCTAAGGAAATTGGTGCAATTGCAAAGCCGAGACAGATTATGGTGGTCAATGAACTTCCCAAGACGCGTAGCGGAAAGATTATGCGTCGACTTTTAAAGGATGTTGCTGAAAATCGTGCGGTCGGTGATGCAACGACTCTTGCTGATCCAAATGTTATGAAGTTGATATCCGAAGGGTTAAAGAGCGCAACTAGCGAGGATTAGCGAGAAGCTTCTCTATCTCGCTGCGAAGAGTTGCAATCACTCCTGGTGCATGGGTGTCTATCTGAAGATAAACCTTGCTCTCGGCGACAGAATTTTGACCTGGACTCCAAGGCGCCCACAGCAGAATTGTTCCAATAATGTAGAAAAGAATTACATACTTGGTAACTTCAAAGAGCGCACCAGCAGCTGAGTCAATCCAATGCAGTGGTCCACGAATTAAAGTCACTTTGAGAGATTTTGCAATCAGAGTTCCAACCCAGGCAGCGGCATAAGCGCCTCCGATGATGGCGGCAATGAGCCATCCAGTTTTGTTGTACTCAATAACAAAGTACATCGCACCAATAGCTCCGCCAATAAAGAAGATAGTTCGAATGATTGTTTTGAGTAGACCATTCTTATAACCGGTATAAAAGGCACCGACTGCAATAATTACAAATATTAAATCGAAGGCCATCTTTAACGTAATCCGAAGTATTTAAAACTCAGAGAGCGAAGCTCTTCCACTGACATGATGGGGCCAATCTTTTTGTAGAGAACCTTGCCATCGCCATCAATAAACCAAGTAACAGGGACTCCCATGCCGAAGTATTTACGGGTTGCACCGTTTTCATCGTAGAGATTCGGCCACATAATTCCATTTGTGCGAGCAAATAAGCGGCCATCTTCAATTCGCTTCTCTTCAACGTTAATACCAATTAACTGGACCTGCGGATCTTTTGTTTGAAAATACTCGACGAAATACGGCATCTCTTCCTTACAAGGAGCACACCAAGAGCCCCAGACGTTAACAATTGCTGGTCCTTTAATCGCAGCGACATTGATGCCAGGAGAGCTATCAAGACATTCTGCAATAACTTCTTCACTTGGGTTATCAATTAATTCGATACGATTACATGGAACGACATCTCCAGTAATAACAAGTGCTTCTTCACCACATCCTGTCAGTAGGAGCAAGGCAGCAACTGCAACAGCGGTGAGCTTCGGACGAATCATCGGAAATCCTTATCTGTCTTAACTAAGAGCGCAGCCTTGGCTGGGTCCATCTCGCCGATTCCGACTGATGGACATATTTTAGCCACGGGACATGCTCCACATGCTGGTTTACGTGAATGACAGATTCTGCGCCCATGCCAAATCATCCGCTGCGAGAGATTGGTCCACTCTCTCTGCGGAATGAGTTCTCCTACTTCAAACTCAACTTTCACTGGATCCATCGAAGCGCTCCACTCGAAACGGCGAGAAAGACGACCAAAGTGAGTGTCGACCGTTATCCCGGGAATATTAAAAGCATGTCCTAAGACGACATTTGCAGTCTTTCTGCCTACACCTGGCAAGGTGATGAGTTCATCCAGAGTTGCCGGAACTTCTCCACCAAAATCTTCAACAAGGCGAGTGCCAAGTCCTTTGAGATGGCGAGCCTTTGCATGGTGAAAGCCTGCCGAATATATAAACTCTTCAATCTCAGGCAGTGGAGCTTTTGCATAGTCTTTTGCGCTTTTATACTTTTTAAATAGAGATGGCGTGATTTGATTTACTCGTTTATCTGTACATTGGGCTGAAAGTACAACTGCAACGATTAATTCGAGTGGGTTCTTAAAGTCGAGCTCACAGCGGATCTCAGGGTAGGTCCTCGTCAAAATGCGATAAATAGCCCTTGCATTTTTTCGATTTTCTGAATCAGCCCTCACAGGTATAAAGTACCGGTGTGCCTCAAGATGATGAAGTTATACGTCGCGCCCCGCTCTTTACTGCGCTAGATGATGCATCTTCAGCATCTCTTCGCGCCTCAATGGACTCAGTAAAGATTTCAAAGGGTGGAATCCTCTTTAAAGAGGGCGATGGCGGCGAGCACGTCTATGTCATCGTTGATGGCAAGCTCAAGCTTGGAACTTCAAGCGGTGATGGTCGCGAAAATCTTCTCTCAATCCTCGGTCCAGGTGAAATGTTCGGCGAACTCTCACTCTTTGATCCAGGACCACGCACCTCAACCGCAACAGCTGTGACCGATGCAAAGCTTCTATCTTTAAGCCATGAGAAGTTGATTCCATGGCTTCGCGACAATCCAGATGTCTCCCTACAGTTGCTTGCACGTTTGGCTCAGCGCCTACGTCGCACAAACGAAGCAGTGGGCGATCTCGTATTTTCAGATGTTCCAGGTCGCGTAGCGAAGGCGCTTATCGATCTTGGCGAACGCTTTGGTAAGAAGACCGATGAAGGTCTATTTGTTCACCATGACCTCACCCAAGAAGAGTTGGCTCAACTTGTTGGTGCATCTCGTGAGACCGTAAATAAGGCTCTCGCAGATTTCGCAGGTCGCGGATGGTTACGCCTTGATGGTCGCGCAGTTCTAATTACAGATTTCGAACGCCTAGAGAAGCGCGGTAAGTAATTTCCTTTCGGGAATTATTTAACTTCTACAGTTAACTCAACCTCAACAGGTGAGTTCAAAGGCAACTCAGCAACGCCAATCGCGCTTCGTGCTGCTACGCCTGCTTCGCCCCAAATGTGCTTAAACAACTCTGATGCGCCATTTGCGACAGCTGGATGATTGATAAACCCAGAAGCACCGTTCACGTAGCAAACAATACGAACAACTTGAACGATTGAATCTACAGGTGCAACGAGTTCGACTGCAGCAAGTGCGTTGAGCGCACAGATTTCTGCCAGCTTGTTTGCTTCCTCTGGAGTGATATCTGATCCAACTTTGCCAACCGCGGCAATTGCACCATCAACCATTGGAAGCTGACCTGCAGTGAAAACAATGTTTCCGGTGCGCACTGCTGGTACATAGGCTGCAAGTGGCTTTGAGGCAACGGGAAGAGTAAGTCCCTTTTCAGCTAACTTGGCGCGGACATCAACTGACATTTACTTGACCTCACGCTTCATGTAAGCAACGAGCTGCTCGCCACCTGGAGCGGGAACAACTTGTACGAGTTCCCAACCATCAGAACCCCAAGTATCAAGAATCTGTTTTGTTGCATGTGATAACAATGGAACCGTTGCGTATTCGAACTTCATTAGTTGCCTCCGGCGAGCGTTGATTTAACAAGTGATGAAACTAATCCGCCATCTGCTTTTCCTGCAATCAGTGGCTTAATAGCGCCCATAACCTTGCCCATATCGGCAGGTCCAGCAGCGCCAGTCGATGCAACAGCACCAGCGATAATCTTCTTAATCTCATCTTCACTCAGCTGCGCAGGCAGATACTTAGCGATAACTTCGCCCTCTGCTTTTTCTTCTGCAGACTTGTCATCGCGACCAGCCTTCGCAAATTCTTCTGCGGCTTCGCGGCGCTTCTTAGCCTCGCGAGAGAGAACGGTAATAATCTCGTCATCGCTGAGCGTGCGCGCCTCTTTACCGGCAACCTCTTCATTTGTGATTGCAGTTAAGACCATGCGAATGGTTCCGGATACGAGCTTGTTGCTGCTTCGAATCGCTGCAGTGAGGTCTTCGTGGAGTGTTTCTTTTAGTCCCACTTGTTTGATGCTCCAGATTCTACGAATTGTTCGGGTATATCTTCTCACGTCCCTGTAACCTCTACTTCATGAGTTACGTGCTCCGCGAAGCTGAGATCCCGGTTCTGCCTGAGGGCCACGAGCCTATTCGCATCCTGCATTTCTCAGATCTGCATTTGACCCCGAAGCGCAAGACTGAAATCGCTGACATCAAATCATGGGTGAAATACTCCCCTGATTTAGTCATCAGCACTGGTGACTTTCTCGCCGACATGAGCGCTGTACCAGTAGCGCTAGATGCCCTCGATGGGTTGCTCGATATTCCTGGCCTCTTTGTATTTGGCTCAAATGATTACTTCGCACCAAAGCCTAAGAATCCATTGAAGTACCTGCTTCCAAATCATGGCAAGCGAATTCATGGTGAGGATCTACCGTGGCCAGAACTTGATAAAGGGTTGCAGAATCGCGGATGGATTAATCTCAATAAGTCACGATCCACAATAAAGATTAATGACACGGTAATCGAAGCTCGCGGAACTGATGACGCCCATCTCGAATTTGATGATTACTCATTAGTTGCCGGCGAACCAGGTAAGTGTGATCTTGCAATTGGTGTAACTCATGCGCCATATCTACGAATTATTGAAGGAATGAGTAATGACAAGCTCGACGTTATCTTCGCCGGCCATACTCATGGTGGCCAAGTTCGTATGCCTTGGCCGGGTGGCTCAAAGGCTTTGACAACTAATTGTGACCTTCCAAATTGGCGTGCGCGCGGCCTGACTTATAACGATGACGAGCCTTATCTACATGTCTCTGCCGGTATGGGAACAAGTCCATTTGCGCGAATTCGCGTAGCGAGTCCACCAGAAGTATCACTTATCACCCTCACCTCTCTATTTTGACCATGAAAGACTAAGAGTCTTTCTCCTAATTCAAACTCCGAATGGTTTACTAGAGTAAATCTTTAGGAGGATTTATGATCAGTCGCGAAATCAAAAGTGAAAAACTCTTCTCAGTAATTTATCTATTTCTTGCAATCCCATTCGTCTCATTCGCATCAAGTTCCATGATGTACGACGACTACTACTACTCATATTCAAGTTTCTTCCCAGTGAGCACTGATGGCATCTATGTAATTGCCGGCTTCTTCTTGAGCCTGACAGTTAAAGAGCGCTACCTTCAATATGCATTTCAATTGGTTGCATCTATCAAGTTAGTAACTCTTATCCTCCATGAAATCCTTGGAAATTCTCGAGTGGATGCCTTCCCATTGCTCGCGCTCCTCTGCGGTTCTGCTGCTCTCGGAGTAAGTATCAAGATTTTTGTTGATCAAAAAATCAATCCAACAATTTTTATCAAGGCTCTATTTGGCCGAGTCCGCACAACACAACATGTCATTTTTGGCCGTGTGTATGTCGTTTTCGCTGCGCTCTCGGCTCTCGGCTCAGGAATCATCGCGCTATCTGACTACAGCAATGACCGTCTTACACTCGCTATCGTTTACAAGCTAGTTAACGCCGTAGCCATGATTTTCCTTTCCCTACTTATTTCAGAGATTATCTACTTCCTCATTAATAAGAACTGGGATGAGATTGCTTCAATTAAGCGCTCACTGGATGACACCGCAATTAATTCCTATATAACAAGAACTCTCTCTTCATGGAGCTACCTTGTTATTCGTCACTTCCTGCTTCTCTTCGCAGTAATTGCCGTTCCATACACATTAAGCAGTATGGGTTATGAATGGCTACCATTCATTGGCGGATTCTTACTTCTTCCGCTCTACGTTCTCTTTGCATATCTTGCTCTCATGATCGTACGTTTATTATTTGAATATACAAACGCGCTGATTCACGTAGCGGAGAACACAAGAAAGTAGCAGTAATAGAAAGAACCCCCGTTCAGCTATTTGAACGGGGGTTCTTTCTTTCTCAATTATCTCTTATTTGCAAGTGCCTCGATATCGGCATCGACCATTAGCTCTGCAAGTTCTTTCCAATGAGTCTTTGCCTTCCATCCAAAGGCATTTACTGCCTTTGACGGATCACCAATAAGTGCATCAACTTCAGTTGGACGGATGTACTTCTTATCGGTCTCAACATGGTCTTCCCAATTGAGTCCTGCATGTGAGAATGACGCTTCAACGAAATCGCGGACTGTAGCGCCGACACCTGTGGCGACAACATAATCAGAGGGCTTATCCTGCTGGAGCATTAGCCACATTGATTCGACGTACTCTTTCGCATAGCCCCAGTCGCGCACCGCATCCATATTGCCAAGGAAGAGCTTCTCCTGCTGGCCAGCCTTGATTGCAGCTACTGCGCGAGTGATCTTGCGGGTAACAAATGTTTCACCGCGACGTGGAGATTCGTGGTTGAAGAGGATTCCATTGGTGGCATGCATTCCGTAGCCATCGCGATAGTTAACGGTGCACCAGTAAGCCATCAACTTTGCAGCAGCATATGGTGATTGCGGACGAAAGACTGAGGTTTCGTTCTGTGGTGGTGGCGTAGAGCCAAAGAGTTCTGATGTTGATGCCTGGTAGAAACGGGTATCGATATCTGCGCTGCGAATAGCTTCAAGAAGGCCCACTGCGCCGACCGCATCGACCTGACCTGTGTACTGCGGCATGGTGAAAGAGACCTGCACATGTGATTGTGCGCCGAGGTTATAGACCTCAGTTGGCTTTACTTCACGGATGAGGTTGGTAAGTCCAACTCCATCGATGAGATCGCCGTAGTGAAGAAATAGTTGAGGGTTCTTCACATGTGGATCTTGATAGATGTGGTCGATACGCGATGTATTAAAGGTTGAAGAGCGGCGGATAAGGCCGTGGACTTCGTAACCTTTTGCGAGTAAGAACTCTGCAAGGTATGAACCATCTTGACCTGTAACACCAGTTATGAGGGCTACTTTTCTACTCATCGTCGTACTTCTCCCTTTGCTGTTGCATCTCTATACCAATCGATAGTTGATGCAATTCCTTCACGTAGTGAAATTTTTGGTGCCCATCCAAGTGCCTTCGCCTTAGATACATCGAGAACCTTACGAGGTGTTCCATCAGGCTTTGATGCATCCCACGCGAGTTGACCTGTAAAACCCGCAAGCTCGGCTACTAATTCAGCCAATTCTTTGATTGTGAGGTCTTCTCCAGTGCCGATATTGAGGTGCTCTGATGAGTCATATGTCTTGCCTAGGTGAACTACTGCAGCTGCTAGATCATCCACGTGGAGAAATTCGCGCTTAGGTGAGCCACTGCCCCAAAGAGTTTCTACCGGTGCAGCTTTTTCCGCTGCTTCAACAAATCGACGAATAAAAGCTGGCAATACATGTGAGCCTTGAAGTTCGAAGTTGTCATTGATTCCATATAAATTTGTTGGCATCAATGAAATCCAGGTACGGCCATACTCTTTACGGAAAGATTTCACTAGCTCGATGCCGGCAATCTTCGCCACTGCATAGGCCGAGTTAGTCTCCTCGAGCGGGCCGGTGAGGAGGTACTCCTCCTTGATTGGCTGCGCACAATCACGAGGATAGATACAGCTAGAGCCGAGGAAGATGAATTTTTCAACATCGGCTGCGTGGGCTGCCTCCATGAGGTTGCTCTGAATCCGGACGTTATCGCTTAAGAATTCGACAGGGAAAGAGTTATTGGCACCGATTCCGCCGACCTTCGCCGCCGCATCAACAATCAGAGCTGGCTTTACATCTTTGATAAATCGAAAGGTGGCATCACGATCGAGAAGATCGACAACCTTGCGGCTGACCGGAATTACCTCATGGCCAGCTGCTTGGTAGGCGCGGACGATTGCCGAACCGGCTAGGCCAGTGCCACCGGCTACAACGATTGTCATGCGTGAAGTCTACTTGGTGAATTCCTTCGCCAAGAGCTCTGCGATTTGAGCCGTGTTGAGGGCAGCTCCCTTGCGCAAATTATCTCCGCACACAAATAAATCGATTGCCTTTGGATTATCCAAGGACTGTCGAACACGACCTACCCACGTTGGATCGGTTCCTACAACATCTGCCGGAGTTGGAAATTCCTTCTTCTCGGGATTGTCGTAGAGAAGCACGCCCTCTGCCTTCTTGAGCGCTGATTGCGCAGCCTTACGTGTAACAACCTTTGAGAAGGTTGCATGCACGGTGAGTGAGTGGGTCGTAATAACTGGAACTCGAACACATGTTGCTGAAACTTTGAGCTTTGGCATACCTAGAATCTTGCGAGATTCATTACGGACCTTGAGTTCCTCGGATGAATATCCATCTTCCTTCAATGAACCTGCCCAAGGGACAACGTTCATCGCAAGTGGTGCGGGGAATGGACCCAGGTCAGTGATGACACCGCGCAAATCCTTTGCCACGGATCCAAGATTCTTTCCAGCGACCTTAGAGATCTGATCATGCAAAGCATCAATGCCAGGTTGGCCGGCACCTGATGCAGCCTGATAAGACGAGACCACGAGTTCTTTCAAACCGAATTTCTTATTGAGCGCGCCCATCGCGACAATCATCGAAAGAGTGGTGCAATTTGGATTGGAGATGATTCCCTTTGGGCGCTTCTTAATATCTTTTGGATTTACCTCTGGCACAACGAGTGGAACTTTCTTATCCATTCGGAATGCGCCGGAGTTATCTACGACAACAGCGCCACGTGCTGCAGCAATTGGTGCCCACTCTGCAGAGACCTCATCTGGCACATCAAACATTGCGATATCGATTCCATCGAATGCCTCTGGTGAAAGCGCCACAACTGTTAACTCTTCGCCACGACATACCAACTTCTTACCTGCGCTACGTGCAGATGCAATGAGACGAATCTCGCCATAAACATTCTTACGTGTGCTCAAGATATCGAGCATGACGGTACCGACTGCACCGGTTGCTCCCACAACTGCGAGTGATGGAAGCTTCTTCGTTGTCTTGGTTTTGGCCTTGGCCTTCTTTGGCGCTGATGCTTTCTGCTTAGCAACGGGTGCTTTCTTCGATGTCATCGTCCTGTACCTCCATATACAACAGCCTCGTTCTGATCTGAATCAAGGCCAAAAGCAGTGTGGGCAGCTTTAGCTGCGCGCTCGAGATCGCTCTCGCGAACGATGATGGAGATGCGAATTTCAGAAGTTGAAATCATCTCGATATTGACCCCTGAATCAGCCATTGCAGCGAAGAATGTCGCTGTAACGCCTGGATGTGAACGCATACCGGCACCAACGAGCGAAAGCTTTCCGATGGTGTCGTCATATTGAATTGAAACAAAACCAACTTCGCCTTGAATCTTCTTAAGGACAGTCGTAGCTTCTGCACCATCTGCCTTAGGCAATGTGAAGGAGATATCGGTCAAACCTGTTGCAGCGGCAGATACGTTCTGAACAATCATGTCGATGTTGAGATCGTTATCAGCAAGTGCTTGGAAGATACGGGCTGCAACACCTGTGCGGTCAGGAACACCAACAATGGTTACCTTCGCCTCTGACTTATCGTGTGCGACGCCAGCGATGATTGCTTGCTCCATGGTGCCTCCTTCTGGATGGTTCTCAACCACCCATGTTCCTTCTAGTGGTGAAAATGATGAACGGACATGAATTGGTAAGTTGTAACGACGTGCATATTCAACGCAGCGAAGATGAAGAACCTTTGCACCCGCAGCTGCGAGTTCGAGCATCTCTTCATATGTAACAGTCTCTAACTTACGAGCAGATGGAACTGCGCGAGGATCTGCAGAGAAGATTCCATCGACATCGGTGTAGATCTCGCAGACATCTGCTTCGAGCGCAGCAGCGAGCGCCACCGCAGTTGTATCTGAACCACCGCGACCAAGTGTTGTGATGTCTTTTGTATCCTGCGAGATTCCTTGGAAGCCGGCAACGATTGCAATATTGCCACCATCGATTGCCTCGCGAATACGACCAGGTGTCACATCGATGATGCGCGCCTTGCCATGTGTTGAGTCAGTGATAACACCGGCCTGTGAACCTGTAAAAGATTGTGCTTCAAATCCAAGATTGTTAATCGCCATTGCAAGGAGCGCCATCGAAATTCGCTCGCCGGCTGTCAGCAACATATCGAGTTCGCGCCCTGGTGGAATTGGGCTTACCTGGTTGGCAAGATCAATCAGTTCATCTGTCGTATCGCCCATCGCTGAGACCACAACAACGACCTGATTGCCTGCCTTCTTTGTAGCCACAATGCGGGCAGCAACGCGCTTTAGCCCTTCAGCATCAGCTACTGAAGATCCACCATATTTTTGAACAATGAGCGCCATGGGTTAAGTCTGAAGCCCTAAAGAGAGACGCGCCAGCCGAATTTAGAAATATCTCAATATATGGAACAGGGTTCTATCCATATATTGAGACTAACGTCGCCCTACTCGCGGAGAGACCGAAATGTAGCTCTCACCGGTACTCCCAGTAAAAGATTGATCCGATGGGATAAAGCGAACTGAGAGTATTTGTGAGCCGCTTACCGTGGGCTTCCAACTGCAGGTGGCGCGGATCGGGGATCCGCTGCTGGCTTTGTTGGCGCAGCCCGGGATCCGCTTACCCGCGACCGTGAACGAAGTTTTTCCGGCAACTGTCAGCGTCGCAGTAATAACCGTGGTTACTCCTTTTTGAGGTGGAGATGAAAAGGTAATACTGACGCTGGTGTTTTCATCTACATCTGTCACCGATATTGATAGTGATGCATCAGAGAAATTTCCGTTGGCATCGGTGGCCCTGACTGTTACTAGATAGATGTTGTTTGAATTTGCATCTATAGGTGCTTCAAAATTTGGCGCGCTCTTAAAGGTGAGAACTCCAGTTGAAGAGTTCAGGTTTACGGTATTTGAGTCATTGCTGAGACGAAGCGACCAAGTTGATGTTTCATCTGCTGTCAGAGTAACGATTGAAGTTTGATTCTCGGCTGCAGATAATGTTGTTCCTGATGTAATCGTTGGAGCAGTGTTATCAGGGACATAGTTCGAGTAGTAAGTAAGGTTCTCACTAATTTCGGTCGGAGTGAGCGCTCTGTTATACATTGCGAAGGCGCCAATCTTCATCGCTGAGTATGGGGTTCCTTCATGGATACCGCTCGCAAGCCTAATCGGCGCTTGTGGTGATGGGATTCCAGATTCCGAATTGGATACCGAGACCACCTCTGTTGTATTTACATATACTTTGCTTGGATTAACGGCTCCGCCTCCAAAGCGCACAACAATCGTAAAGAGCGTCCAAGTATTTAACGATATGACATTATTTGCGGAGGTGTAATTTCCGTTAACTGAGGAACCATTCATATACAGAGAGAGCCCGTTTGTTCCGGCTAGCATCAATGAATATCCATCGTAGCCACCACTCGACCCATATTGCTTACTTAGAATTCCTTCTCCTGCAATAAATGTATTGACTTGTCCATACACTTGAAGGGTGAACGCCGAACCTATTGAGGGTTGTAAATCACTTGCATTTGCAATTTCTAGGTAATCGTTGATGCCGTCAGTAACAATTGCCTTACCGCCAACACTTTGGAAGGTGGGACCGTTTGTAAGCGTTGCGGAATTATTGGTGCCAGCAAGATCAGTCAGAAGTGTTCCCGTTCCAGAATATGACGATGGGTTGGCCACATTGATATCAACAAGTAATCCTGAGGTTATCTGTGCTGCTTCAGAAGTTGGAGGGGTGAAGAGGGCGAGCATCACGGCAAGAAGTGCGCCTCTTGCAATAGCTCTCATTTGTAGAGTCTATTAAAGGTTGGTTCGACCTTCGAACGCTCGGCCGAGCGTGACTTCATCTGCATATTCGAGATCTCCACCGACTGGCAGGCCAGATGCCAGACGTGAGACGTTGATGCCCATCGGCTTAATCAAACGAGCGAGGTAGGTTGCGGTTGCCTCGCCTTCGAGGTTGGGATCTGTCGCCAAGATGATCTCGGTGATCGTGGAATCTGAAAGACGCTGCATTAGCTCGCGGATACGCAACTGATCTGGGCCGATGCCATCGATAGGACTAATTGCTCCGCCAAGGACGTGATACTTGCCGCGGAATTCGCGAGTGCGCTCGATAGCAATTACATCTTTAGATTCTTCAACGACGCAGATCTTTGATGGATCGCGACGAGGATCACGACAGATTCGACATTGAGCTTCCTCAGAGACATTGCCGCATTCAGTACAGAACTTCACCCGCTCTTTAACAGTGCGAACTGCCTCTACTAAAGAATCTGCAATCTCTGAATCTGATTGCAAGATATGAAATGCAATACGTTGCGCCGACTTAGGTCCGATACCCGGTAGGCGACCAAGAGCATCTATGAGATCTTGGATTGCGCCTTCATACATTCCGCTAGACATTAGTCGTGCTTCGTTTCACTAATGACTGTTGCCCCGAGTTCGGCGGCAAGGAGCGCCGCACCGGTCAGCTGAGTCTTATCTGTTGGCGCCTCTGTTGTGCGCACAGCACGAGCCTCAGGAGTGGAGGAGGTATCGATACTTGGATCTACCGTCACCTCAATCTTGCGATCAAGACCTACGATTTCAATAAATGCTTCCCGCAAGATCTGCTCAGATTCGCTGCGTAAGAATGAATCGCGGGCTCCGGCATTAACGATTCCAATGGTGATGATCTTCTCGTCAACACCGAGAATCTGTGCGCTTGCACTAAGCAATGACCAGGTGAGGCGACGGCGCTTCTTCACATTCTCAATTACTTCCGGCCACATACGACGTAACCCTGAGACATCAATTGAATCAATCTTCTTTGCAGGTTCAGTTGTGGCAACAGCATCAACAATCTTCTGCTCGGGTGCCTTTTCGCGAACAGCCTCGGCTGTAACAGGTGAAACGTAATCGGCAGGATCTGCTGTCTTTGGTGTTGCAACCTTCTTCGCAACAGGTGCCGCAACAGCTGGAGTTACAGGGGCGGTCTCAACTGGTGCCGCTACCTTAGAGACTGTTTGTGGAGTTGGCGCAATATTTTCTACTCGCTCAAGTCTTTCGATTCTTGAGAGCAAGCCCGCATCCGAACTGTCACCGATAGGTAACAAGATTCGTCCGCAGATGAGTTCGAGAATTAAACGTGGAGCAGTCGCACCGCGCATCTGGGTCAGTCCTTCTGATGCAATATCGGCAGCGCGTGAAAGTGAAGCTTGGCCGATGTTCTGCGCCTGTGCACGCATTCGATCTAACTGATCATCAGGTAGCTCGCGCAAAATGCTGGTGGCATTGGTTGCTTGCAGTGCATCAACAATCATTAGGTCGCGAAGGCGTTCGAGTAAATCCTGGGTAAAGCGACGTGGGTCGTGACCTGATTCGATGACGCGATCAACTGTCTGAAAGAGCGTAGCGCCGTCACGAGCAGCAAGAGCATCCATCGCATCATCAAGAAGTGCGCCATCGGTAAAGCCAAGGAGCTGGACTGCAATCTCGTAACTGACTCCATCCTTACCAGCTCCAGCAAGGAGCTGTCCCAATACAGAGAGAGCATCTCGAACAGAGCCGCCCGATGCACGAACAACTAGTGGAATAACGCCCTTTGCTACCTTCACACCTTCAGATTCGCAGACCTTTTCCAGATGTGCCGCGAGAGTTCCTGGTGGAACTAAACGGAATGGATAGTGGTGGGTACGAGAACGAATAGTCGAAATCAACTTCTCTGGTTCGGTTGTAGCAAAGATAAAGATGACGTGTGCAGGTGGCTCTTCTACAACTTTAAGGAGCGCATTTGCTGCACCTGTTCCGAGTTGATGCGCCTCATCAATAATGTAAATCTTGTACTTACTCTGAACTGGTGCAAAGAATGCTTTATCGCGAAGATCGCGGGCATCATCGACTAAACCGTGGGTCGCCGCATCAATTTCGATAACATCGAGTGAACCTGGACCGTTTGCAACTAGATCTTTACATGATTGGCATTCACCGCAAGGTGTTGGTGTAGGACCTTTTTCGCAATTGAGCGAGCGCGCCATGATTCGCGCCGAAGAAGTTTTACCGCAACCACGAGGACCGCTAAAGAGATATGCGTGGTGGGTCTTGCCGGATTCGAGGGCATTTGAAAGTGGAACAGTGACATGTTCTTGTCCGATGACATCTGCAAATACAGATGGACGATACTTTCGATAGAGAGCAAGGCTCATTTTCATACCCTTCGATAGCTCTGATTCAATTCACTTCTAATTGACCAGAGGATCTAGCTTTAATCTTCTTATTTATACCTATTTATAGGACCTCCGGTGCACCCAACAGAGCGCTCCTACCCTTGCTGTATTCCTACCCTGGGGGAGTTCGAAACGACTGCCGTCGCACCGGAGATCTGAGCCCAATCTTATGTGTCAGGGCTGACTTCGCACACCGCTACCCTTAGCCAGTCCAGCCACGCTCACGCGGGGCTAGGCGCGGGAGGATTCGCATAGCGGCCGAGTGCGCACGCTTGGAAAGCGTGTATAGGGAAACCTATCGAGGGTTCAAATCCCTCATCCTCCGCAAGATAAATTCATTTTCAACCTATTTCGCTCATTCTTTCTTTCCCATACCGTTGGTGATTATTGGCGATGGATGGAGAGACTATGACCACGGAAACAATCGACTACACCGGCACAATGACGTGGCAGCACGGCTCCACTTGGTATCGAGTTGTCGGTGATCTGAAATCAAAGATGACCCCTGCCGTCGTCCTTCATGGTGGTCCTGGGGCTCCACATAACTATGTCCTCGGAATCGTGCATCTCATTGCAATGACCGGGCGCCCAGTGATTGTTTACGATCAAATTGGTTCAGGCCAATCTACGCATTTGAAGGATAAGCCAAAAGAGTTTTGGACTGTTAACCTCTTTAAAGAAGAGCTTAGTTTGATCCTCAAAGAGCTTAAGGTTTCCAAGAAGTACATTCTCGTTGGCCAGTCTTGGGGTGGCATGCTCTCCTTCGCTCATGCAGTTGATAAACCTAAGGGACTTAAGGGGCTAGTGATTGCGAACTCACTCGCATCTGTTCCAAAGTGGCTACCCGAAATTGAACGACTTGTCTCCGAACTGCCTTCCGTGCATCGCAAAGCAGTTGCTAAAGGCTTGAAGGAAAATAATTTTGATGCTCCTGAATTTCATGCCGCTAATGATTACTTCACCACGCAGCATTTGGCTCGCGTTCCGATGCCGACAGATGTAAGTGATTCATTTGCCCAGCTTGCGGAGAATCCATCGGTCTATGAAGCGATGTGGGGGCCGGTTGAGTTTGCTCCTATCGGATCTCTACGTACGTGGGATGTTGAAGCTCAATTGAAGAACATCAAAGTTCCAACACATCGCT
>Ga0209230_10000028_pt1 | contig 55379 bp, 58 predicted proteins | sample LakOntMetagenome_FD_187467 | JGI IMG/M metagenome (GOLD analysis project Ga0209230, IMG submission 187467) | Freshwater and sediment microbial communities from Lake Ontario - Sta 18 epilimnion Metagenome (SPAdes) (version 2) | ecosystem: Environmental > Aquatic > Freshwater > Lentic | place... | reverse complement strand
CGTGATTGCTTGACGTTCTATTTGATTAGACTCATCCGCTAATACTTCTAATGCCCAATCGATCAATCTACCATAATCATCGGTATGAAATTCTTTATTGTTAATTAAAATTTTATACATTACTTTATCCGGAAAATACGGATTTGTATACTCTATTACTTCAAAATCTCCTATCATAATTTACTTTATTTAAAATTCATTTACTATATCACAAGGATAATCTTCATCTTCACAATCATTCCAATCGGCATGTTCGCCACAATCCGGGCATATATCTATATCATCTGAACAACTAGAGTATGCACCACAACAATCACTTTCCATATTTTATTTATTTAATTTATTATTATATTTTCTATCGTATCTTAATTCACTATAAGCATGGTAAGACCATATTGCTTGATTGATACGGTCAAGTTCACTTGCTCCGCCTAAGTATGGTGCCACCGCATTATATAAGTCCGTTAACTTCGCATCAACATAGTTAAACTCTTTTTTAAATATATCAAGCTCGTCACCTTGCATGAAGTTCAATCCTACTATATCATCGTCTTCTTTAATGATTAATATATACCTATCATCACACGGACACCATACTATTTCTCTACTTTCTACTACTTTATATTGCATATTGTATTTTTTTACTTGTTATTAGTTAGCTACGTAAGGCCATAGCCGCGTATTTCGCTTGAATTAAGAACTCTTTTTTAATAATTAATAATACCACTCTAATCGCCCTTGAATAACGTCTCATATTTATTTGTTTTAGTTTGTTTTTGTTACACTTATATTATCAATTCAACATCGTATTGTTATTGTAAGAAGGTTGAACTCTATTTGCTTGAATTTAATGTATTACTGGTATAACCAAGAATCCCTTTGTTTGCAAGGCTTTTCAACCACATTAACATCAATTATCGATGCTTTGTTACATATATATTATCAATTTGGTATCGTGTTTGTCTTGTAAGAGTATAAATATAGGTAAAGATAGATATATTGGGATATAGGTAGGACGGAGTCTACTCTTCCGGTCATTATTTCAGTGCCAGGCTACGTATATATTATCAATATACTCCCGTATTGTGATTGTAAGGGGTTTTAGCGGATGCTATACGCGTTGCTATACACGAGTGTTTGGTAAACCCATGGTAATTACAACGTGTTGAGGTTAAATAATAGGAAGAGCTTGCTCGAAAACATATGCCATGCCTGATTTGCCGCTGTATGTAGGATAAAAGTGTGACATAAGGTAGTTATGTAATAAGTAGTAGGCTAACGTCACATATTTAATGGTAGTTTCCACTCACAAAGCATCGTTAAATTACTCTACATTTCAGTTGTTGTATAAAAGTGTGACACTAGCTTATTAAGCTAATAATAGTAGGCTAACGTCACACTATTTAGATCAATACTCGGTCTCAATTATAAATCTTATATAGTTACCGATCACTAGTTTCTCGGAGTAGGATAAGAATAAGAAACGATTGTCTCGAGTGTACTTATATCCATGTTGTTTTGCGAGCTTGTAGGCTAATTCTTTTAATTCTTTCATAGTATTTGTTTTTAGTTATTAATTATCTAGTAATTCACATGCATATTCGAAAGCATAGTCGTAATCAAGCTCTAACATCTCATTTGTACGAGCATTTAGTAGTTTACATTGTTCGTCAGTAAAAGCTTGCTTAGAGAAGCCTGATTCATTACTTAATATGTCTTCAGCATCATCATCAAAATGATACATCATGTTATTTATTACTAAGTTGTCAATGTAGTCTTTAATGTCTTCTAATGACTTAATTTGATTTTGTAAGAATTTCATAGTATTTGTTTTTATATTCAATTATATTATCATTTGTTGATCGTATTTACTTTGTAAGAAAGTGTATAGCATTTTTGTTTTATTCTAAAACCTACTTTTCAGTAGATTCTAGAACTTCAACAGTAGCCAGATTTCTGACATTACTTGGCATATCAGTAGATTGTGACCAGTATTGTCTTTTGATCCAACATGGCATTATAGATAACTTAGGTAGCATTACTTTTAATACTTCATCATGGTTGTAAGTTATACGTTGGTTCTTGTTATTAACAAAACTTATTACTTGATTACGACCTAGCCAAGACTTTCTTACTACAAAGTTAGCTCTTTCAATCTTTGGATATATCAATGCTAAATCCTCAGGACTTAACTTCGCAATCGCTTCTACTAATAATTCTTTGTTAGTTTTTACAACTTCAACTACTTCAATTTCATTTACTTTTTTCATCTTTATTTTATTTAATTTGTTATTTATTATTTGTTACATTTATATTATCATTTACTCTTCGTATTGTTATTGTAAAGAACTTTATTTTAATTAAAAGTATTACTTTGTTACTTACATATATATTATCAAATACCATCCGTACTCAGACTGTAGGGAATGCTATACGCGTTGCTATACACGCTCCGCGTGCAAGCACGGCTCCGCCTGTTCATTCCATCTAGTGGAGTAGTATCAATACACATATATTATCACCATCACTCCGTACTCGTACCGTAAGCAGCGAGCAACAGCAGACATGATGCAGCGCGATGAGGTAACACTGTTAGCCAGTATACCATACGCATCAGATCAGATCACGTCACATCAACCAGCATGTCATACACACGCCACAGCACGCAAACCATCGCGCCAGACGCAACGCATCACACCAGCACGCATATCGTACACAGGATAGCTAGATCGTATCGTACACGTACAGGAAAAGGCAAATCATTTCGGATAAAATCGAAAAACGACCGGGGGGTGGGGTAAAACAAAATCGTTCTCCTTTCCAAATACCGATGCCAAACGTAGTATGTAACCCCTTACTTATATATTCGTAATAACATTTTTTTAATTCCCTTCCCTTGTAAAAATTTTTTATAATATTTTTTTTTGTATTAGTTTATAATAAGTACACAACATTTAGTTATAATAAATGAATTAAAAGAGTGACGTTAGGTAGTTATATATAAAAATAGTAGGCTAATGTCACACTGTAAGATTGATTGACTATGCGTGATTGTATATACTATATTAAACTATTAGATTATGACATTTAAATTACGAAGTCAATCTCCTTTGAGGCAAGAAGACCCTATGAGTAGGTTTAAGAAGCCAAGTTCTAAAATACAAGAGTCTATAAAAGAGTCTAATAAAACCGTGTCTAAGTCTAAAGAAAACAAAGAATCAATTTCTATTAGCGATAGGTTATCTCAAGATTGGGATAGGCAAAATCCAGTTGTAAAATCAGTTATTCAATTAGCGGATTTTACGGGCACTTCGTCCTACCCAGATGTTAAAAAAGCTTGGAGTGATAAAAAAACTACCTTAGATGATTTCACAGAGCCTCTTGGAGCAATACCCCTTATAGGTAAACTGCCAAAGGTATATAAGCTAGCAAAAAGCATGTCTACTATAACTAGAATAGCTCAGGCAGGAAGCAAAATAAATAAAGCAACTTCTAAAGTCAATAAGGCAAGTAAACTAGCTAACCAGGAAAAGGTTGGAGAAGCTATTGCTAACTCGCCATTGCAAAAACAAAAACTATCTCCCAAGGCGGCTAAGGCTAAAGCGGAGAGAGATTTGGCATTTGCTAAGACGGATGATAGAAGAGCTAAGAAAGCACACTCACAAAGGATGCATCGTAAAAATCCTGGTAACAAGGGTATGGATTACGATCATGAGGATGGTAGGTTTGAATCTGTGAAACAGAATAGGGGTAATGATGGTAATGGAACAAAGAGTGAAAGTGGTAAAAATTATAAAACAAAATAACTAATAAATAAAAAGATATGGCAATTATTCCAGCAGAAGAGAAAGTCTTCATGGTTAGTAACAGTACTAACACAATATATTCAGGTAGCGCGTCTTTAAAGGCGATGCAACAATGGTACACGATGCAAGACGTGGTTGACTCAGTTGGTGTCATAAGCACTCCAACATTACAACAAGTAACAGAAGCAGGTAACGTTTCAAATACAGGAATATCGGTATCTACAATAGACGGGGTTTCTACAGCAATTACAGGGACGTCTGATAATGTTGGCGTATATGGTAGTGCCGACAGTGGTATTGGGATTCAAGGAACTTCTGTATTTGGTACAGGGGGTTTTTTTGTAAGCGAGCTTGGCCTTGGAGTTTATACGTACAGTGATTCTGGGTATGGGATTTATGCTAATACTGCTGCAAAAGATGGCGGAGGCGTTTGGGAAGCTTATAGCGATTCAAGAGTAAAAGAAAACGTAAATCTTTACACAAAAGGACTGTCAGAGATTTTATTAATAAACCCAGTTACCTATGATTACAATGGACTTGGTGGTATTAAAAAATCAACAGGGCACATAGGAGTAATAGCGCAAGAGATTAAAGAAATACTTCCTGAGACTGTTTCAACTTATCTTGCTAAATTAAACGAAGAAGACGAAGAGAAAACGGATTTACTTACATTTAACGGTACCGCTTTAACTTTTGCGCTTATCAATGCTGTTAAAGAGTTGAATGAAAAAATTAAAATACTAGAAGCTAAATAATGAAGATGAAAGGCATCGGCCCTCAAGGATTGGGCACACGTGAAAATAACGGATACACTATTGGAGAAGCCAAAGGATGTGGTTGCAATGGCAACTGTGGTTGTAGTCCATTAAAGAAGACTGCGGCGTGGACTCGCAAAGAAGGTAAGTCTGAAACTGGTGGATTGAATGCTAAAGGTGTGGCAAGTTACAGAGCAGCTAATCCGGGTAGTAAATTACAAACGGCGGTAACTAAAAAACCATCGGAATTAAAACCAGGTAGCAAAGACGCAAAACGTAGAAAATCTTTCTGCGCAAGAATGTCTGGTATGCCAGGGCCGATGAAGAAACCAAATGGTGAACCAACAAGAAAAAAACTAGCACTAGACAAATGGAACTGTTAAAAAGAAAAGATGGATCTAAGTCTCCCAGAGGACTTTGGGATAACATTAGAGAAAATAAAGGTAGTGGTAAAAAACCTACTAAAGCAATGCTTTTAGAGGCAAAGAAAATAAAAGCTAAAACAAAAAAATAATGGCAATAATAACCAGTTACCCAGTAGCTCAACCAGAAATACCTGATTATATATTAGGTGTTAGAACTGAAGATAGTGCAATGCCTACAAAGTTATTTCCTTTACAGGGAATAGTTGATTTAGTTGAAGAACAAATACCTCAAGGACCAATAGGCCCGATTGGACCAGCAGGACCACAAGGTGTTCAAGGTGCTCAAGGAGTGCAAGGAGATACAGGCCCACAAGGAACCGCCGGCAACTCAGTAACTATTCTTGGATCTTATGCAGATTACGCGGCTTTCTTAGCAGGTGCTGGTAGTTTACCAGGAGCCAATATTGGAGATGCTTGGATTCTTTTATCTGATGGTTCTTTAATGAGTTGGAATGGAACAGCGTGGTTTGATGCGGGAGATATTAAAGGGCCTCCTGGAGATCAAGGACCACAAGGAATTCAAGGAGTGCAAGGAACGCAGGGTATTCAAGGGGTTCAAGGAATACAAGGGCCAGCTGGTATTATTGGACTTTTTGCTCAAATAGCTGATAGTGTACCTGTGGCAAATACAGCTGTAGAAACAACAATAGTAGGAACTGGAGTAGGTACATTAACAGTTCCTGCAAATAGTTTTTCTATTGGAGATTCTTTTACTTGCGCGCTAGATGGCATACTGTCTTCAGGAAGTTCAGCAACTTTACACATACGGATTAAAACACTAACCGGAGTAATTCTAGCCGATACGGGTATAATTGACATGGCCGCCGCGACAGATAAGCCTTGGGTTATGAGCTTATACTTTACAGTTAGAGTATTAGGTGGGGTTACAGTAGCATCTATTTCATCAGGCGGATTGTTTTCTTATATTAGAAATGGAGGAACCCAATTTGAAGGTTATGTGTTAAGTACAGTAAACAATACTACATTTAATACCACTATAAACAACACGCTTGTAATCACTGCCCAATGGGATCCGGCCTCTACGGGCAACTCAATTGTTTCAAAAAATTTCACGTTAACTAAAGTATACTAAAAAATATGGCAATAATATATAGTTACCCACCAAATAATAACATACTATCAACAGATATACTAGTATGTACAAGTACCGCTTTAGTTGGTGGTAAACCTAAAAATCAAACTAAAAGTTTATCAATAGGAAGTTTAGCAACATTTATTATAACAAGTCCTAGTAACAACTTAAACCAAGTTTTAACTAATGGGAATACATCTTTATTAGACGCTAAGATAGGCGAATTATATTTATATGATGGTCCAAATGTTAATTACGCTAAAATAAGTATACAAGATGATCTTTTTTCAGTAATTAGAGCAACTAGTGGGACAGGTATGTTTTTTGTTGACAACGGATATAGTTTTACAATAAATAACGGAACTGCTAATGCCACAATAGTTAATCCACTTACTGTTTCAAGAACTTACACATTACCCGATAAGTCAGGAACTTTCGCTTTAACTAGTGATATACCAACTCTACAACAAGTAGTAAATGTTGGTAACACAATTGTAGTTCCAACAACTGTAGCAAAGGGAATTGATATTACTTTAGCAAATCAAACTAGTGTATTTCAAAACGGAATATCAGTTACAATCCCTACTCAAACAGGCGCATTTCCAACTTATAACCCTGCTCCGGATGCATTTGTTGCAAACATAAACGGACAAACTCCGGGAACTTTAATAGGTTCTGTAGTTGGATTTTTAGCTAACGCCACAAATGATGATAATATTGGATTTTTCGCTGACTTAACCGCTACTTCAGGTTCTTCTCGTGGTTTTGAAGTAAGTAGTTTCGATGCGCATACGGGTGATTATTTTGTAGCTCGTAAATATATTGTAGGCGTAGACTCAGTAGTATTTAAAGTGGCAAATAATGGAGACACAACTGCTAAGTCATTTATAAAAACAGGTGGCACTTCCGCTCAGTTCTTAAAGGCTGATGGTTCTATAGATAATTCTGTTTACGCTTTAGATAATTCCGTAGTTCATTTAACAGGTAATGAAACAATCAATGGAATTAAAACCTTTGTTGAAGATTTAATCGTAAATGGATTAACGATAGGAACAGGCGGTGGAAATGTTTTTGACAATACTGCAATTGGTATAAATGCATTAGTTGCAAATACAACGGGTTACGATAACACTGCGGTTGGAACAGGTTCTTTATATGCAAATACAACGGGTACTAATAACACTGCTACCGGAGGTCAGGCTTTGTATTTAAATGAAACAGGAGAATACAATACTGCTAACGGATTTCAAGCCTTATATTCGAATATAGATGGTTATAATAATACTGCTACCGGAGCAAATTCTTTATATTCAAATTTAGGAGTTTTCAATACAGCTAATGGTACAAATGCATTATATTCAAACACAACAGGAATTGAAAATACTGCGGTTGGTTCAAATGCATTATATTCAAACACAACAGGTCTCAATAATACAGCTAATGGCTCAGATGCGTTATATTCAAATACAACGGGTAGTAACAACACCGCTAATGGGGCAGGTTCTTTATATGCAAATACAATAGGTAATTACAATACAGCTAATGGTATTGGCTCTTTATCTTTAAATACAGAGGGTAATTTCAATACAGCTAATGGTACATTTGCATTGAATCAAAACACAACAGGAGTTAATAATACTGCCAATGGTTCAAGTACGTTATATTCAAACACAACGGGAAATGACAATACGGCAAATGGTCGTAGTGCTTTATTTTCTAATACAATAGGTTACGATAATACGGCAAATGGCTCAGGTTCGCTAAATGGTAACACAGAAGGAAGTAAAAACACTGCGAGTGGAGTAGATTCTCTACGTGCTAACACAATAGGGAATAATAATACCGCGTATGGAGTAAATTCATTATTCGCTAACATTACAGGGTCACAAAACGTAGCTTTTGGGGTTGGCTCTTTGAACGCTGCTTCAGCCGGTAGTAATAATGTAGGTATTGGTTATCGTGCATTATTTACTAACACAGGAAGTAATAATACAGCAATAGGTACAAATGCTTCAACCTTAAATACGACTGACTCTAATTGTATTGTAATTGGAAACGGAGTAGTTGGATTAGGCAGTAATACTACGGTAATTGGTAACGCCACAACTACAGTAACAGGGTTACGTGGAAATATTAGGTTAGTAAGCGGTATGGCAACAGCTCCTGCTTCGGCAACTGCAACAGGAACATTAGGAGATATAAGAGTTACAGCGGGATTCATATATGTATGCACAGCTACAAACACTTGGGTAAGAACAGCATTAACAACTTGGTAAATTAAATAATATGAAAACTAAAAACTTGACACAAGAAGAATCAATAACTAAATCAGTATCTGCTGTTTATGATTCAGTAAAATTAATTAATGAATTAAATTTAATTGAAGAATTATCTAATGAGGAGGAAGGCGCTTTAAACAGAAACAAAGAGCATATAAAAATAATGGTAGCTAAAGAGTGGTTTTATAACGCTTTAACTGAAGACCAAAAAGTTGAATTATCTAATATTTAAGTAATGAGCAAAGAGCAACTAGATATATTAATAAACAAATGGGTTAGTAGAAAACTATCTGTCTTTATTGTAGCATGTGGAGGATTATTCTCCGGGTATTTAACATCCTCGGATTGGGTGATAATAGCTACGGCATATATAGGTATTCAAGGATTTACGGACATTGTTAATAAATTAAAAAGATAATGGACCAGGGATCAGTACGCTTATACATATTAAACGCTTTAACTATTTACTTAAGCTTTACAAAATTGGAGACTACGTTAAAAATACTATTACTATTAATATCAATAGTGTATACTAGTATGAAAATATATGATTGGATATTAATTAGATTAAATAAAAAAGATGGTAATAACAGTAAAGAGACTTTACAAGACTGAGAATTCTACAATAGGGGAAATGCTAATAGACGGTGTATTTGAATGCTTCACTTTAGAAGACAAAGAAAGACCTGTTAAGATTAAAGGAGAAACGGCAATACCTAAAGGAACATACAGAGTGATTATAAATGAATCTAATAGGTTCAAAAGATTATTACCTTTATTGATCGATGTCCCTAATTTTGAAGGTGTTCGTATACATAGCGGTAATTCCAATCACGATACCGAAGGATGCATATTAGTTGGGCAAACTAGAAATAAAAACTACATAGGCCAATCTAGAAAAGCTTTTAATAAGTTATTTAAAAAAATGCAAGCCGCTAAAAATATAACATTAACTATTATATCATAATGAATAAAATTATATTAATTATATCAATGCTTCTATTGGTATCTTGTGGCGCTCGTAAAACAGATATTGCAAAAATAGATATTAAAAAAGATAGTATTGCAGAAACAAAAGTTATAGTTACAACTATAGAAAACAAAATAAAAACAGATTCTACAAACATAGTTACAAACATTGACAGTAGCGAAATTACTATAACCCCTATTGATTCAAGCAAAACAATTGTAGTTGATGGCAAGAGTTATAAAAACGTTGTTTTAAAGATTAAAAAGATTAAAGCTAATAGTTTATATGTAAATAATAAAAAGGAGTCAGATATTAAGCGTATGGACTCCGTAGCAACAACTAAGGTGGTAAAAAAAGAAGTGGTAGATGGCAAAACAAAAGTTATTGATAAAAAAGAAAGTATTGCAACAAATATCATTGTATATTCATTACTATTATTATTTTTGGCTGCTGTTGCTCTGTTTGTTAGGAAAGCGTATAAAACGTATATTGGTTAATTTTAAAAAATAAATAGAATGGCAAAACAAACAACTTCTGTATTAAAGATTGAAAAGAATGTATCAAGACCTGGTATTCACTCTAAAACTAAAAGTTCAAAACTTAAAACCTCTAAGCTATATAAAAAAGGATATGGCGGGCAAGGAAGGTAAAAAATAAAAAATATAAGTAATATATATACTATATCAAATTAAATAAAATCAAATATGTCAGATGCAATAGTAAAGAATCTTAGTTTTGGGTTAGAGGCTCAAAACAAAGTTTTTGAAGGCATTACAAAATTAACAAAAGCGGTAAGTTCAACCTTAGGTGCTGGAGGTAAATGTGTAATGTTAGAAGATAGCCAAGGTAGACCAATTATTACAAAAGATGGAGTAACAGTAGCGGATAGTATTATCTTGTTAGATCCAGTAGAAAATATGGGGGCAAGGCTTTTAAAAGAAGCTGCTCGCAAAACAGTTAAAGAAGCCGGAGACGGAACTACAACTGCAACAGTATTAGCTCACGCAATTTTAGAGGAGGCTTATAAAGTGCAATCTAAAACCAATGCTAGAGAGTTAAAGAATGGGATTGAATTAATGACTGAGGCGGTTATAACTTATTTAGAATCTATTGCGGTTCCGGTTACAGGAGATATGATTGACAATATCGCGACTATATCTACAAATAATGATCCAGTACTTGGTAAGATTATTGCCGATGCTTTTAGATCCGTTGGAGAAACCGGTATTGTTATGATGGAAACATCCTCAAGCGCAGAAACAGAAATAGAAGTTATTGAAGGCGTTCAATATGATAAAGGTTTAGTTAATTCAAATTTTATAACTAATCCTAGTAAAAGAACATCAGAGTTAGATAATCCTGTAGTTTTAATTATTGAGTCACCAGTTGAAGGTATTAGACAAATACAATCAGTATTAGAGTACGTAATTAAAACAAACCGTTCTTTATTGATTATTGCAGATGTAGAAACAAATGTTTTATCTGCTTTAGCAATGAACAAAGTTAAAGGTAATATAAAAGTAAATGTAATTAATGCACCAACTTATGGTGTTAATAAAAAGGATACGTTAGCAGATCTTGCTTTATTAACTGGTGCAACAATTATAAACGAAGACTTAGGTGATGATATGGATTTAATCCAGCCAGAGCATTTAGGTACTTGCTTAAAAAGTATTACAGATGATTTTGAAACTATAATCCAGGTTGGTGGAGTTACTGAAGAAGTTCAATTATTAATTGATTCAATTAAGGAACAACTAGAAGGCAAACTTAGTCCAGGCGAAGTTATTAGATTAGAAAAAAGATTAGCTAGGCTATCTGCAAAGGTGGCTATTGTAAAAGTAGGAGCTAATTCAGATATAGAGTTAAAAGAAAAAGCAGATAGAGTTGAAGATGCAATTTGTGCAACTAAAGCTGCTATTAAAGAAGGTATTGTTCCAGGCGGTGGGATTGCTTTGTTAGACGCTTCTGAAAGTCATGTTTGGCTTACTGTTGAACAAGAAGTATTATTAAAAGCTATTAAAGCTCCTTATAATACAATATTAAAGAACGCGGGTATAGAAGTTGAAAATTCAAATAGAGCTAAAGGATATGGTTTAAATGTGGTTACAAATGAATATGTAAACATGATTGAGGCTGGGATTATTGATCCATTATTGGTTACCAAATCTGCATTAAGAAATGCATCGTCTGTAGCTGTTACAATATTGTCAACGGATTGCGTGATTAATAACCTTCGGATATCATGAAAGCAATAGGTAACAACATTATAATATCTGTAAAGAAAACAGGTCTTAGCAAAACAGATGGCGGTTTAATTCTAGCGGAAAAAGATAAAGAGAATATAAGATATAAAGAGGCTATTATAGTTTCTATAAGTGAAGATATAAAATCATTAAATGTTGGCGATATTATTTATTACGATAAGAGCGCTGGTCATGGAATAGATTTTGAAGGTAATGATTACAAGGTTATAAAATTGCAAGATGTTGTAATTGTTTTATGAGAAAGCTAGAGGCAAAGGATGTAAAAGATCTTGGGCTATTAAAACATTATCGTTTAATACGTAGATGGGCTTGTAGAAACAATGGTTTAACCGATGCAGATCTAGAGTTATTAATATACTTTGATTGCATGGAATTTTTCACAAAGCAAGATTATAAGATTGGTACATACGCATATAGTTGGGACAATAAACGCTGGAACAATTTGTTAAAAGAAGGGTGGATAGTAGTGTGGCGGAATAGAAACCATACAACCCAAAAGTATAACATATATAAAGTTTCATTTAAGTGTAAACAACTAATAAGTAGAATGTATCGTATAATGCTTGGAACGGAAGACGTGCCAACAAGTAATCATAGGAACACTATAATGCGAGGTAAAACATATACCGATAAAGTATTACAAGTTGCAATTAATCACGTTAATAAAGATAAAACAAGATGATAAACAATACTAGATCCATTAGTAGAGGAGCAAGCGCTAATCAGCCACAGAGTAAAGCTACTAGCAATATACTTAATAAATGGCAACAAACTAGCGGTGACTTTGGAATGCAAGGTATGCTTAGAAAATCAATCGAAGCAAAAGTTAATAAGCAGAATACAAATACGCCTGTTGCGGGTGTTGCAACTGCTCCTGCTGTGCCTGTTGATCCAATGGTTTCAGCAAACACGGGTACTATGATTAATACTGTTGATCCAGGAATTAAACCATCTGGCGCACCAGTTTCATTTTCTCCTAGAGCACAAAGCGCAATTACTAGTGCTTTTGGAAACCCTGTTGCAAATTCATATGATAGATCTGTTGGTGGTCCTGTACCAATCACAGATCCTAATATTGATTCAAATTGGCCACAAAATAATCTATAAATATATAAACAATAAACGATGAATATAAACGCAAAAAAACATCCATCTTATCAACACGATAAAGAAGCCGCTATGAGTGGCGTTGGAGCGACTGCAATATGGGACGGTCCTTTTGATTCAACTGGATTGCCTAAAGGTAAAGGATCTAGTTCTGGTAAAGATGGTATTAAACTTAGGTTTGATGAGCCAAGTTGCGCTGGAGGATCTATTATACAAAGAGTAAAAGCAAAACAATAATAAAAAAAGATATGGCAACTAAAAAAATTACAGAAAAGAAAACAGGAGAAAAATATACTTCTAAAGCAGCAATGATGAAACACGAAAAAGGTGAATCAAAAGCTGAAATGAAAAAAGAATACGGAAAAGTTAAATCTCCATTAAAAATGGCAGGGACTGTCAAAGCTATTGCTACAAAATCAGGAGTTAAACCAGCTATTAAAGCTGCGGTAATAACTGTTAAAGGTAAAACAGCTACCCCTGCTAAAATGAAAAAGTGCTAAATGGCATTTAAAATGGCAGGTTCCTCTTATAACATTGATAACACTCCAATCTATAGTACAGATATGGATAACAATGTATTAGGTATGGCACAATCAAATGGGACTATCCTAATCAATAAAGATATTTCTCCATTAGAATTACGTAAAAGTAAAACTATATCTCACGAGAAGGTTCATATAGACCAAATGAAGCGAGGCGATTTAGATTATACAGATACACACGTTACCTGGAAAGGTAAAAAATATTCAAGAGCAACTATGAAAGAAGGTAGTAAAAAATTACCTTGGGAAATGGAAGCGTATAAAAAACAATAAACATACGTAATAATAATATTATATAAATCTAATATTATTTAATTATGAAAAAATTACTTTTTATTATAATGCTTGTTTTGTTAAGCTTAACAATTTCAGCCCAATCTAAAATTAGTATAGATAATTTAATTGGATATTGGGAACCAAATCGTCATGCATCGCAAACTGTATTTTGGAAAGATACACAAAATAGATTACAACTAGTACAATTTAGTACGGTAGACGGAGGTGTTTTAAGGCTTATCTCTATGAAGATTGTAAATGATACTTTAGTTGTTAAAACAATTAGAGATGAGAATAACTGGGAAGTAGAAAGTTCATATACATTTATTGGCAAAGATACATTACAATGCGTTGTTAAAGGCCCCATAAATGGCACAATAGTATATACAAAAATAAAATAACTAACAAAAAAATAAAACAAAATGGCATTTAAACAATCTCCAGGTAGAGGTAACTACGCAAAAACAGGTCATGGAATTCCTTCTCCTCTTAAACAAGAAGAGCCTAAAACAAAAAAAATGCAAGAGCAAGTTGCTAAAAAAGAGAAGTCTGGAGCAACGTTTGAAGAGGTAAAAGCTGCTGAAAAATTTGCAATCAAAGCGCCAGGTACAGGTTTAATAGAAGGAACAGAAACTGATATTCAATCTGGAATGACTAAAGCAAAAGGATACGAGAAAAAATTTGTTACTCAACCAAGTGGGGATGTTTTCATTACTACTGGTGGTGGTAAAACAATTGCTTCTGCAAAATTTAATCCTCACGGTAATAAAGAAGTAGAGGCATTAAAGAAAAAATACGAGTCTGACAAAGCATCAACAGAAGACGCTAGAAAAGCAAATGTAACTGCTCAAAATTATAGATTAAAATTAGCGGGAAAAAAATAAAAACAAAATATACAATAGAATATTTAAAAAATAAATTATGGGACAATACGGTAATCAACCAGATTTTGGAACAAGAGCGATTAATATAGTGCCAACAGGAGATCCGGATCCAAATCAAGAATTAGCAGGTGAAAATTTAGGTTCAGCCGCTCTATATATTGGAACTGGTGGAGACTTAAGAGTAACAGTAATAGGGGGCAATAGTGAAAGTTATAATACTACAATTTTTAAAAATATACCTGACGGGACATTTTTTCCGGTTATTGTTAGTAATGTATGGGCTGGATTTGAAGGGGATGTCTCAACAACCTGTGCTGATATAGTAGCGCTTTACTAATGGGATTTGGAATTGGTATTGGTATAGGTTGGCCTAACGCGAGTGCGTCAGCAGAACATGTGCCGACTGAAAGGTACCTTTTGGCGTCTTGTACAGGAGTAACATTTGATTGCACAACTCCTGATTTTCCAACTGGCACTTATGTTGTAGGTGATAGATTAAGATATGAGTTTCAAGGATTCTCTCAATTTGGCAAAGTAAATAGTATTACAACCAGTCCCGAACAAGATGTTATAGATATATATCCAACGGGGGTTAATACTAGTGAATGTTTTGATAACCAATTAGATTTATATTCAACTGTTTATGTTACCGGTTCCGATAATATTATTTATTTTGATTATGTATTAAAAACAAATATTTCTGAATTTGGTTCGTCTAATTCAGAGTATGCATTTACTTGGGGATTCTACCAAGATATTTATTACGAATACTATTCCTTCGGCGAATTTTATAGTGGTGTTATTTCGATAACTAGAAATGGTACATTGAATGATTATTATTTATATGTAGAAGGTGGTTCTGAAGTCCGATTATATCAAGAAGAATTGCAAATTCCTGAAGCAGATTTTATTTCTAATGCATGGATAATTGGTGGATATAGTAATAATCCTTATATTGCTAATACATATTCTTTTACAAATGCACAAGACGAGTGTTTTTACCCATATTTTATGAGGATAAATAATGGCTTTACTTTCGTTATTAATTATACACCACTCTGTTGATTATGGAAAATATAAGTAAAAATATTACATTTGAAAATTGGACAAATTACAAAGGTAAAGAGTTCTTTAAAGTTGAAAATATACCAACAGAAGAGCAAATCACTAATGGTAAATTGATTGCTGAAAATATTTTTGAAAAGTTAATTACTCAATTTGGAGAAGTTATCACTATTGAGAATGGTTTTTTAAATTCTGAATTAAATAATAAAATTTTAATAGGATTAAATTTTGAAAACGGAGATGCCTTAAAAATATCCTCAAGTAAAAGCGGAGAGATATTTAATTATATAAAAGACAATCTTGAATTTGATGCTTTGGTTTGGTTTTGCGGTAGTAAAAATAATCCACAATATATTTATGTATCTTATAATGCAGAAAACAAAAAGCAAATTTTAAAAACACAATACAGTAAGGAATTAAAAAAAATGGAATACATAGATTTTGAATAATAATAACAATTAACAATTAAATTAAATAAAAATGGAAATTACAAAACAGATTACAGCGGAACAATTAGAGAAAATCGTAGCAGGGCAAAAAGATTTGTCAACAATCTTAACAAACATTGGGGTATTAGAATCTCAAAAACACGGATTCTTGCATCAACTAGCAGATTTAAATAAATCAATTGAAGAATTTAAAGCAGAACTAGAAGCAGAATACGGAGCAATCAATATTAATTTAGAGGACGGTTCATACACTGAAATTGAAAAACCAGTAGTAGAATAATGAGTTCGGTTATTCGCAAGATAAGCATCGGAACAGACTATAAGAATGAGGCAATGCATTATTCTGTAGGTCAAAATGTTTATGGCGGACACGAGATTTCACATATACTATTAGAAGAAGAAGACAACTCATATAATATATATATTAAAAAGGATAACGAGGTAATGCCGTGGAAGAAATTTAATTCTAATATGAGCATTGCGGTTGAATACGATTTAGAATATTAAGGTGAGAAGTGTCTTTGATTTCATAGTTAAACCTGTGGGGTCTAGATATGAAAATAGTATTGAGGTTGAAGGTAAAGAATTAATTCTTAATACTAAGATAGAAACTTTCAAATCTGTTAATAATATGGCTGAGGTAGTTTCAATCCCATTAGCATATAAAACAGATATAAAAGTAGGTGATACCGTAATTATACATCATAATGTTTTTAGAAGATTTTATGATATAAAAGGTAAACAAAAAAATAGTAGAGCATACTTTAAAGAAGACTTATACTTCTGTAGCGCAGATCAAATCTACTTATACAAAACAGACACGCAATGGAAATCATTTGGCGATAGATGTTTTGTTAAGCCATTAAAAAATATAGACCATTTAAAGCTCGATAAAGAACGTAGACTTATTGGTATATTAAAATATGGTAATGACTCTTTAAAAGAGCTAGAAATCAATCCTGGAGACTTAGTGGGTTATACTCCTTTTGGAGAATATGAATTCATTATAGACGGCCAGAGATTATATTGTATGAAATCTAATGATATTGTTATTAAGTATGGATATAAAGGAGACGAAGAGGAATATAGTCCAAGCTGGGCACAAAGCGGTTCTTGAATTAATTAAAGTTGCTGAAGAAGCAATATTAAATAATGGGGAAGATGATTTGAGTGCAGACAAATTAAAGAATGCCGCTGCTACTAAAAAGCTAGCAATCTTTGATGCTTTTGAAATTCTAAATAGAATAGAAGAAGAGGAAAGAATGTTGGAAGAGAGCGAAAAGGATCCTAATACTAAAGTATTCAAAGGATTTGCAGAAGGGAGATCTAGATAATGTACGAGCAAACACTTTACAGAGTATTACCAGATCATATAAAACCCGGTGTCATAAAGAAAACAAATCGTTATAATAATTGGAAATATGGGTATAATAAAGACCATGATGTGGTTGTTATTAGTAAAACTGGAAAGATTGGTGAGATTATTGAAATCCAAAATCTAAAAATAGCATTACCATTATTAGAAAATTCGTATAAAACATCTGATAAAAAAGAACAACAATACTGGAAGCAATTAGAGGTTCCTAAAGAGTTAGAAAAAATAAAGAATGTATTTGATTGGAATAAATATCCCGATGCATTTAAAGAGAAGTATTACGACTATATAGACAACCAGTTCAAATATAGAGACGAGGGTTTTTCATTTTATAGTAACGGTACTCCAACATACATAACTGGTACACATTATATGTACCTACAGTGGAGTAAGATTGACGTAGGTGCACCAGATTTTAGAGAGTCTAATAGATTGTTCTTTATATTCTGGGAAGCTTGTAAAGCGGATACTAGATGTTATGGAATGTGTTATTTAAAGAATAGACGTTCTGGATTTTCATTTATGTCATCTGCTGAGTTAGTTAACATAGCTACGATGTCTAGTGATTCTAGGTTTGGTATATTATCAAAGACTGGATCTGATGCTAAGACAATGTTTACAGATAAAGTTGTACCTATATCACTTAACTATCCTTTCTTTTTTAAACCTATCCAAGATGGTATGGATAGACCTAAAACAGAGCTTGCATATCGAGTACCTGCTTCAAAGTTTACAAGAAGGAAGTTAGATAACAGTGAGTCTGCGGATGAATTAGCAGGATTAGATACAACTATTGACTGGAAAAATACCGGAGACAATAGTTATGATGGTGAAAAATTAAAAATATTAGTTCAGGATGAGGCTGCTAAATGGTTGAAACCTGATAATATCCTTAACAACTGGCGCGTTACTAAAACTTGTTTAAGATTAGGTAGCAAGATTGTTGGTAAATGTATGATGGGTTCTACCTCAAATGCATTAGACAAAGGGGGATCTAATTATAAAAAATTATATTATGACTCAGATGTCGAAAAAAGGAACCGCAACGGACAGACTAGCTCAGGATTATATAGTTTGTTCATACCTATGGAATGGTCGTTCGAAGGATTCATTGATACTTATGGCTTACCTGTATTCGATACGCCAGAAAAACCAATCAGAGGAGTTGACGGAAATGAAATAGATTGCGGAGTTATTGAGCACTGGCAAAATGAAGTAGATGGTTTAAAATCAGATTCTGATGGATTAAACGAATACTACAGACAGTTTCCAAGAACAGAACAACACGCGTTTAGAGATGAAACAAAACAATCATTGTTTAATCTTACTAAGATATACGAACAGATTGATTACAATGATGATTTAAGAAATACCGGGGTTTTAACTAGAGGTAGCTTTCAATGGTCAAATGGTATACTTGATTCTAAGGTAGATTTCTATCCAAACAAAGATGGTAGATTTCTAATATCTTGGGTACCGCCTAAACATCTGCAAAACCGCGTAATAATAAAAGATGGGTACAAATATCCAGGTAATGAACACTGTGGTGCATTTGGTTGCGATAGTTATGATATATCTGGGACTGTAGACAATAGAGGTTCAAACGGGGCTTTGCATGGATTAACAAAATTTTCTATGGAAGATGTGCCACCTAACCATTTCTTTTTAGAATATATAGCTAGACCTCAAACGGCAGAAATCTTTTTTGAAGAGATACTAATGGCTTGCGTGTTTTACGGTATGCCGATTTTGGCAGAGAATAACAAAGCAAGATTGTTATATCATTTTAAGAGAAGAGGATACAGGGGGTTTTCAATGAATAGACCTGATAAGGTTTGGAACAAATTATCACCAGCAGAAAAAGAAATTGGTGGTATACCAAACTCAGGACAAGATATTATACAAGCACACGCTGCGGCAATAGAAACCTATATAGAAAACTTTGTAGGTTATAATACTGATTCTCATGGAGATATGTATTTTCAAAAAACATTAGAGGACTGGGCAAGATTTAATATAAATGATAGAACAAAGCATGATGCTTCTATTAGTTCAGGATTAGCTATAATGGCGTGTAATAAACATATGTATACTCCAACAAGTAGCTTTCAAAAAGATGCAGTTTCTTTAGGATTTAAAAGATATAATAATGATGGTCATAGTTCAAAAATAATATAATAGATGATTTATACAAATAATAATAGTTCTTTCCCTAGCCAGGTGGTACCTGATGAAGAAAAACAAAGTTATGAATATGGCGCTTTAGTTGGCCGGGCTATTGAAAACGAATGGTTTAGAGGAGATCGCGTTGGCGGTGGAGTTGGAAACCGTTGGGGATCTAACTGGCAAAACTTTCATAGACTTAGACTTTATGCAAGAGGTGAGCAACCTGTACAAAAATATAAAGATGAATTATCTATAAATGGTGATTTATCATATCTTAATTTAGATTGGAAACCTATTCCTATTATACCTAAATTTGTAGATATTGTTGTTAATGGATTAAGTAATAAGAGTTATGAAATTAAAGCTTATGCCCAAGATCCTGAAGCAACAAAACAAAAAACAGACTATGCCGCTGGTATATTAAGAGATATGATGGCTAAAGAGTTATTGGACGAGATCCAATCAAAATTAGGAGCCAACCTATATAATACACTTGATCCAAGTAAATTACCAGAAACTACTGAAGAACTTGAAATACATTTACAATTAGATTATAAACAATCTATTGAAATTGCAGAAGAAGAAGTAATCAATCAAATATTAGATACTAATAAATATGATTTAGTTAGTAAAAGACTAAACTACGATTTAACAGTATTAGGTATTGCAGCTGCAAAAACAAATTGGAATCCAGCAAATGGTATTACAATTGATTGGGTAGATCCTGCGTCATTGGTTTATTCTTATACTGAAGATCCAAACTTTGAAGATATTTATTATGTTGGTGAAGTTAAGTCTATTAGTTTAGAAGAATTAAAAAAACAATTTCCACATTTATCTGATGCGGATTTAAAAGAAATAGAAAAGTATCCTGGAGATGTTAATTACACTCGTAATTATTATGGACAAGATCAAAATGATAATACAGTACAAGTGCTTTACTTTGAATATAAGACTTATTCAAACCAAGTATTTAAGATTAAGCAAACAGAACAAGGATTAGAGAAAGCATTAGAGAAACCTGATACTTTTAACCCACCAACAAGTGATAACTTCGAAAGAGTATCTAGAACAATTGAGGTATTATATTCAGGGGCAAAGATTTTAGGATTTGAAAAAATGCTAGAATGGAAGTTAGCAGAGAATATGACTAGGCCTTATGCGGATACTACTAAAGTAGAAATGAATTATGCGATTTGTGCACCTAGAATGTATAAAGGTAAGATTGAATCTTTAGTAAGTAGAATTACTACGTTTGCCGATATGATTCAGTTAACACATTTAAAACTACAACAAGTGCTATCTAGAATGGTGCCAGATGGAGTTTTTGTAGATGTAGATGGTTTAGCAGAAGTTGATTTAGGGAATGGTACAAATTACAATGCCGCAGAAGCTTTAAATATGTATTTCCAAACCGGTAGTATTGTTGGTAGATCCCAATCGCAAGATGGAGGAATGAATCCAGGTAAAGTACCAATTCAGGAATTACAAACATCGTCAGGTAATGCTAAGATAAGTTCTTTAATATCTACTTACCAGTATTACTTACAGATGATTCGCGATGTAACCGGATTAAACGAAGCAAGAGATGGTAGCTCGCCGGATAGAGACGCATTAGTAGGGTTACAAAAGATGGCTGCTGCAAATTCAAATACATCAACTCGTCATATTAAAGACGCTAGTTTATTCTTAACATTAAGAGTATGTGAGAATGTATCCTTGAGGATTAGTGATTCTTTAAACTTTCCTTTAACAAGACAATCTTTAATCGAGAGCATATCTATATCTAATGTAGAAACACTAAAAGAAATTGTAAACTTAAACTTACATGACTTCGGTATCTTCTTAGAGTTAGAGCCAGAGGATGAAGAAAAAGCGCAATTAGAACAGAACATACAAATGTCTTTACAGACAGGTAGTATAGACCTAGAAGACGCTATTGATTTAAGAGAAATTAAAAATCTTAAACTTGCTAATCAATCTTTAAAATATAAAAGAAAGAAGAAACAAGAAAAAGCACAAGCGGATCAACAAGCAAATATACAAGCGCAAGCACAAGCAAATGCTCAAGCATCTGAAGCTGCTGCATTAGCAGAAGTACAAAAGCAACAAGCGTTAGCTCAAACTGAGATTCAAATATTACAATCCAAATCTCAATTTGAAATACAAAGAATGCAACAAGAGTTATTGATTGAGAAACAAAAGATGGCTCAGAAGTTTGAGTATGATATGCAACTTGCTCAAGTGCAATTAGGTATCGCTCAACAAAAACAAACACAAGCAGAAGATCGTAAAGATCAAAGAACAAAAATACAAGCCACACAACAGTCGGAATTAATAGACCAAAGAAAAAATAATTCTATGCCTAAGGATTTTGAATCTTCTTATGATGATTTATCAGGATTCGGAATGTAAAGAATTTTATTAACCAATTTTATATTATTATATTATGTCAGAACAAGTAAGACAAGAAGGGGAGTTTAAGCTTCAGAAAAGAAAAGCTCCTATGAAAAAGTTAGAGAAACCTAATGTAGTTTCAAAAGTAGATTTAACAACTAAAATAGTTCCAGATGCCGTTCAAGAGCAAAGCACAAATGAAAGCGTGTTGGTCAATCAAGAGCCCAAAGTGGGATTGCAAGAAGTGGGCGAAGGAAACACCGTCAACGTCCAAGTTGCCAACGAAGTTAACCAAGAAGAAATAGTTACTGTAATTCAAGAAATAACTCAGGAAGAAGTTAATACTGCTGCTGAAACATTAATTGAAGAAACAAACAAGGCTATTGAGAAAGCGGAAATAACCGGTAAACCATTACCAGAAAACATCGAAAAATTAGTTTCTTTTATGGAAGAGACTGGCGGAACGGTTGAAGACTATGTTAGATTAAATGCTGACTACTCTTCTATTAGCAATGAAAAATTATTAAAAGAATATTATAAAAAGTCAAGACCACATTTAGACGCCGAAGAAATTGATTTCTTAATGGAAGATGAATTTAGTTATGACGAAGACGAAGATGATGAGCGAGACATCAGAAAAAAGAAACTCGCATTCAAAGAAGAAGTTGCAAAAGCTAAAAACTTTTTAGAAGATCTTAAAGGTAAATACTACGAGGAAATTAAGTTAAGACCCGGAGTTACCAAAGAACAACAAAAAGCTACAGACTTTTTTAACCGATACAATGAAGAACAAACATACGTGGAAACACAGCACTCTAAGTTTAAAGACGACACTAAAGGTTTTTTCTCTCAAGACTTCAAAGGTTTTGATTTCAAGATAGGAGAAAAGAATTTTAGATATGGCGTACAGAATGCAGACGTTGTGGCCGATAAACAATCAAACATTACAAACCTGGTTAAGAAGTTCTTAAACGATAAAGGTGAAGTTACGGATTTGAAAGGATACCACAAAGCTATGTATGGCGCTGAAAATATAGATACTATTGCAAGTCATTTTTACGAGCAGGGCAAAGCCGATGCAATTAAAGAGGTTGTTGCGAAATCTAATAATACTACGACTGCCCCAAGACAAACGTCTTCTGGTGAGATTTTTATTAACGGATTAAAAGTAAAAGCAATTAACGGCGTAGATTCTACAAAATTAAAAATAAAAAAATTTAACCATTAAAAATTAAACAATTATGGCAAATGTAACGCCTACGTTCGGAAGTATTACTCCGTCCCAGAAGCAACAAGCTTTAAACACAAATTACTTGAATTTCACGGATCCAACTAATCCTGATTTTTCATCTTTCGCACAGCAATATTTACCTGAAATCTACGAAGCTGAAGTAGAACGTTATGGAAACAGAACTCTTTCTGGATTCTTACGTATGGTAGGAGCAGAAATGCCAATGAGTTCAGATCAAGTTATCTGGTCAGAACAAAATAGATTACACGTTGCTTACACTGGCGTTGATGTTGTTAGTGCTGCTGCAAATACTTTGCTTATCCCAGTAAATTTAACTCCTGCGGATCCTGCTGATTTTGTACAGAACGTTATTTCAATCAACCAAACTATCGTTATTATGAATCCTGCTACAGGATTAGAGGTAAAAGCTATTGTTATTGCTAGTAATATTACTACAGGTGCATTAGAAGTTGCTCCTTATACTGCTGCTACTTTGTCTGCTGCTGGATTTACTGATGGTATGGATAGCTTAAAAATCTTCGTTTATGGTTCTGAATATGCAAAAGGTTCTACCTTGGCTAATGATAACTATACTAGCATTACTCCTTCTTTCACTCAATTCTCTAACTCTCCAATCATTATCCGTAACAAATATGTTGTTAATGGTTCTGATACTGCACAAGTAGGATGGGTAGAAATTGCTACTGAAGATGGCGCTGGTGGATTCTACTGGTATTTGAAAGCTGAATCTGAAACAAGATTACGTTTCGAAGATTATCTTGAAATGTCTGTTGTTGAGGGTGAATTAGCTACAACTGGTTCTGCTGCTGCAACTGCTGGTAAAAAAGGTACTCAAGGTTTATTCTCTGCCGTTCAAGATAGAGGTAATGTATTGAATAACTTCTCTGCAGCTGCAGGCTTAACTGAGTTTGATTCAATCTTGAAAAACTTAGATACTCAAGGAGCTATCGAAGAAAACATGTTGTTCTTAAACCGTGAAACATCTCTTGACTTTGATGATATGCTTGCTGCATTATCTTCTGGAGCTGCTGGTGGTGTTGCTTACGGTTTGTTTGAAAACTCTGAAGAAATGGCTTTGAACTTAGGATTCTCTGGATTCAGAAGAGGTTCTTACGATTTCTACAAAACTGACTGGAAATACTTAAATGATGCATCTACTCGTGGAGCTGTTGCAAATTCTGGTATTGATGGTATCTTGGTTCCTGCTGGAACTTCTACAGTTTACGATCAAATCTTAGGAACTAATATCCGTAGACCATTCTTACACGTTCGTTATAGAGCTGCACAAGCTGACGATAGAAGAATGAAATCATGGGTAACTGGATCTGTTGGAGGTGCTTACACATCTGATCTTGATGCAATGGAGGTAAACTTCTTGTCTGAAAGATGTTTATGTGTACAAGGAGCTAACAACTTTGTGTTGTTTACTTCAGTAGTCTAATCAGAATACACATTGTAAATTTTACCCCTGTTGTAATTACAGGGGTAACTTTTACTTTTAATAAAAACAATTAATTAATTATATTATATCATGTCAAAAGAAAAAACAATTGCCCCAGATAGCTGGGAAATAAAAGATAGAACTTATCTATTAATAGGTGCTCATAGTCCACTAACTTATACATTATCTTCAAGACACTCAAGAAGGTTCCCGTTATTATGGTTTGATCCGGTAACTCAAGAGCAAAAAGAATTAAGATATGCAACTAACCAAAATTCTCCATTTATGGATGAACAAAAAGGGGAAGCTACCTTAGGGCATATTATGCTTAAAAATGGTACATTAACTGTGCCAAAAGAAAAACAAAACTTACAAAAATTATTATCTTTATATCACCCAATGTTAAACAAAAAATACCGTGAGTTTAGCGCTGTTCAAAAAGCAACAAATGAATTGGATATTTTAGAATTACAAGTTGAAGCAATGACAGCTGCAATGGGTATGGATATAGATCAAGCTGAAGCGATTATACGCGTTGAGGTTGGATCTAAGGCATCTAAGATGACTTCTAAGGAGATAAAAAGAGATTTGTTACTATTTGCTAGAAGCAATCCTAGTTTGTTCATAGAACTGGCTAATGATGAAAATGTACAACTTCGTAATTTTGCGATTAAAGCATGTGAAGCAAATATTATCAAACTATCACAAGATCAAAGAGATTTTAAATGGGCAAGTAACGGTAAGAAATTGATGACCGTTCCATTTGATGAAAATCCTTATTCCGCTATGGCGGCATTCTTCAAGACCGATGAGGGCGTTGAGATCTACCAATCGATAGCGAAAAAATTTGAATAATACGTAATATTAATATATAGGCGGTAGCTTTGGTTACCGCCTTAATATTATAATAAAGATAACAAATGGCAATAAATGTAGATACGGTTTATAGAACCGTTTTATTAATTATCAATAAGGAACAGCGAGGCTATATAACTCCTGATGAATTTAATAAAACAGCAACACAAGTTCAATTAGAAATATTCAATGAATATTTTGAAAGTTTAAATCAACAAGTTCGTGTACCAGATAATGATACGGAATATAGTGATCGTGTTAAAAATTTACAACAAAAGATTGCAATCTTCCAAACAGACGGGGCTTGTCTACCCGCAATAGGTGGATTTAGTGTTCCGGCAGTAAACAACTTTTATAAGTTAGGCACAGTCGTTTATAATGATGACAAAGAAATTCAATATGTTCAACCAAATGAATTATTAGAATTAAACCTATCACCAATAACTAAACCTTCATATTACTGGCCAGTATATACTTATAAAAACTTTATAATCAAAGTATACCCAATAACTATAACCTCAGGCATTTCTTGTACTTATATTAAAAAACCTGCTAATCCAGTATGGAATTTTATTTTAGGGCCAAACCAACAATATATATACGATAGCGCCTCTTCTGTGCCGTTTGATTTGCATCCAATAGAGCAAACAAACTTGGTGACTAGGATACTCCTATATTCTGGTATTGTTATTAAAGATCCTCAAATAGTACAAATAGCAGCACAACAAATACAATCGGAAAACATCAACTCAAAAAGCTAATAAATTATGTCAATACCTAATGGTGGTTTAATAACCGAAACTAATAGACAATATTACGAAGGAGCACAAGGATTTCAAGTTGATAACATTGCTGGTCAAAACTCTTTTACTACAACTTTTAATACTAATTTAATATTTGGCGGAACAGGTGCGTGGGATCCAAATAATGTAAATTATGCTTTAAATAATTTTAAGTTATATACTAGTTCTACAGGTTTTCCTGGCAAATTTAATGAGTATGTTTCTGACTTTAGTGTTATTGATAATACTATAATAACAGCTGTAGCAATTCCTAATGATTATTCTGTTGTTGTTCAACTAAAAATATTAGATGGCGGTAACTACGGAAACCCTTCTATACCTGGTAGTTATGCTTATGGGAATACTGTAGAGGAAAATTACGGTAGTTATGCCTATATATCCTTAAACGATATTATAAACAACTTTATAGTTGCTTATGTTGGGACAGGAAAATTAATAGCGGATGTTAAAAGAACTGATGTTATATTTCATACTAAAAGAGGTTTACAAGAATTTAGTTATGACACTTTAAAAAGCGTTAAGTCACAAGAGTTAACAATACCACCAAGCTTAAGTTTGCCGATGCCACAAGACTATGTTAACTATGCTAGGATGTCCTGGATTGATCGATCTGGTGTAAAACATATTATATATCCAACAACTCTAACGAGTAATCCTACGCAACTGCCTATACAAGATACCTCGGGTATTCCGATTCAAAGTAATTTTGACGATAATATAGATGGGACATCGATAACTGAGGAACGTTGGAAAACACAAAACAACGGAATAATTGCTAATAACCTTAATTTTGTACAAGCTGTAAACGGCGGTTATGGGTATGGTTATGGGTATGATAGATTTGGGGAAAGATATGGATTAGATCCACAATATGCAAATATTAATGGTACTTTTACAATTAACGAAAGAGAAAATAAATTTTCATTTAGCAGTGATCTTGTTGGATTGTTAATAATATTAGAGTATGTATCTGATGGACTAGCTTATGATCTAGACACTAAGATTCCTAAAATGGCAGAAGAAGCCATGTACTTGCATATTTTATATAGTATATTATCCACCCGTAGCGGTGTACAAGAATATATAGTTCAAAGGTTTAAACGTGAACGTTCTGCAATGTTACGTAATACAAAAATAAGATTATCTAATATCAAGTTAGAAGAAATTACTCAAGTTATGAGAGGTAAATCTAAATGGATTAAACACTAAAATTAAATGGCAGAAGTAAAAAATAGTTTTCTATCCTCTAAAATGAATAAAGATTTAGACGATAGACTTATACCTAATAGCGAGTATAGAGATGCTTTAAATATAGAAGTAGGTAAATCCGAAACTAATAATATTGGGGTGTTACAAAACGTATATGGCAATTCTGAAGTGTTAAATAGCTTGGGATTGCCTACTGAAACAAATATAGGTTTGGAACCTATTGGTATATTTATGGATAACCAAAATAATAGAATATACCAATTTTTAACTGATTATACGGACGTTAACGCAAAAGAAATAAATTTACCTCCAGATAATAAAGAAATGAAAATTACGGTCTATGACTTAAGTTCAGGATCTTATACAACATTAGTAGAGGGTACATTCTTAAATTTTTCTAAAACAAATTTAGTTATTGGAGTAAATTTAGTTGAAGGATTATTATTTTGGACGGACAATAGAAATCAACCAAGAAAAATAAATTACAATAGGGCCATAAATAATCCAGTTTATTATACTACAGAAACTCAAATATCTGTAGCTAAGTACGCTCCAATTGATCCGATATCTTTAATTAGAACTGCTTCAGCGACTGTAGTTGGCGGAAGTGGAAAAGTTTATGTATTAGAAAATATTAGCGGGGCAATTACTGTAGGCATGACATTGGTTTCTTCTAGTTTGCCGGGTAGCGAATATGCTTATGTAATGAGCATAGATAATAATACTAATATAATAACTTTATACCAAGACACCTCTTCAATAGTAGCGGGAAACATATTAACATTTTTAACATCCACAATGACAGACCAATCTGAAGACCCTGCTTGGCCTGGAGATCCAGCGTATTTAGAAGATAAATATGTAAGGTTTAGTTATAGATTTAAATTTGATGATAATGAGTACTCGTTAATGGCTCCTTTTAGTCAAATCGCATATATACCTAGGCAAAAAGGCTATTTTATCAACGAAGATGAAACAGCCGCTTATAGAAGTACCATAGTTAAGTGGATGGAAAATTATATTAATAATATAGAATTATTAATTTATTTACCTGACAAAGGAGATAATATAAATGATACTTACAAAATAACTAATGTTGAAGTATTATATAAAGAATCTGATTCATTGGTAGTAAAAGTAATTGATAGTATTTCTTGGGTTACTATAAAAAATTCAATTCCAGATACCAATGTTTACGCTTATTCTTACCAGTCCCAAAAACCTTATAAAACATTAAATGAAAACCAGACAACAAGGGTTTATGATATTGTACCAACAAGAGCGCTAAGTCAAGAAATATCTGGCAATAGAGTTATTTACGGTAATTTTTATAATACATATACCCCTCCTGCTAATATAAATTACAATACAGCGGTTCAACCAAAGTCTAATATGTTTACAAACTTTGTTGAATATCCTAACCATACTTTAAAACAAAACCGTAATTATCAAGTTGGATTTGTTTTAGCAGATAAATTTGGTAGACAGTCTTCAGTATTGTTATCTTCAGCGGACTTAGCTGTTGCTGATCCCAATTCAAATGTAGTATTCGGAGGGTCAACCGTATACGCTCCATATCAATCTGAAACCACTCCATTTCCTGAAATAAGAAATTGGTTTGGAAACGCTTTATTAGTATTAGTTAATGACCCTATAAGCTCACAAAGAAATATTCTTCAAGGCACACCTGGATTATACGCGGAGTCCGCTAGCGCAAATGGTTTTGCCATTATTACTAGCTCAATATACGAAGTGGTTACTTTGGGCGTTACGCAATATTTTTATAAGTTTTTATTAAATACTTCAATAGCAGGAAATACAAACCCAGCAAAAGGAGAATATTTAAGAGGAGCATTTACTGATTATGTTAAAGTTTTAGAGATAGATCCTTCTGGCGTTGCAGATGAATGGATTGTAGAAACTGAAGAAAGAGTAAATGATTTATATCTGCCTTTAGTTCCAACTCCTCCTGTAGATACAAAGTTTGCATATACACTAAATCAGATTGGTTGGTATTCTTATAAAATAGTTGTTAAACAACAACAACAAGATTACTATAATGCATATTTACCTGGTATGTTAGATGGCTATCCTTCTGGACAAACTTTTGGTTCTCAAGTAGTTTATACCGCTGGAATTCCTAAATTAGAGGCATCGATAAATACCACTACTTTTCCAATTGGCGAAAGCGGCAAAACAAGCCATATTGTTTTAATTAATGATAATATCAATAAAATACCAAGAGATTTATCCGAAGTTGGTCCCGATCAAAAACAATATAGAAGTAGTGTTCAATTATTTGGTAGGGTAGAAAACGCTGCTGTAACACGTAAATTATTAGGAGATAGGCCATTAAATAATCAATATGCAACGACTATAACATATACAATTGCGGCTGCTGAAAATTTACTTGCTTTAAAAGAAATAAAACCAGGTGACGGTATCCAATGCGACGAAGCAAATGGTCAAATACCAAATCCAGCCTATTTACTCGACCCAAATGCCCCTCCGACAATAGATAATCCACAAAAATGGTACGCAAATACAGTGGTTGTTTCAAATGAATTACTTAATTATACATCAAGTGTTGTTTCTGCAGTTGGAGGATCAACTTCAATATTGATACCCCCTTCTCACCCTGTCATTACGGGAGGAGACACTATATCCTATACAACGGTTTTAGGGGTTGAATATGAGAATGTTGTTGATAGTATTTCAGGCGATACCATAACTACTACTTTGCCAATAGAGCCAATTGGTGGCATACCTAATGGCACCATACTATATTTTATAAATCCATCTAAAGGCGTAATTACATTTACACCTCCAAACTGGACTAGATTCCAAAGTGATGTTTTGCCATCTCCGGGGGCATATATAAACTTTACAATTACAAAAGCTGAAAATATACAATATTATCCTTCTAGAAAAGCCGACGTTGTTTCGTCTATTGCTACATCAACAGACTTTAATTTTTTAGAGACTACCGTAGATAATGTTAAAGGTAGCGCTGGATTAAATTTCTATCAATTACAAACAAGGCCACTTATTGGGCGTGTATCTACAACAAAATCAATTGGGGTAAACAGTAATTCAATGATACCTTTCTTAAGTGTTTATGAAACGGCTCCAGAAGTTACATCATTAGCTTTATTCTATGAGACAACATCAACTGGATTAATATCTGATTTAAATTCTGATGTATTAGTAGGTTTTGATGGACCAACACAATTTGGCGATTTAAGCTTTAGATTTTTTGAAGATCAAGATTATTCAGGAAGTGACCCTGATTATGGAGACTCTAATTCAAGATATATTACAAGTTCATGGACTATATTAAATAATACTGGGTTTCCTATTATTTTAGATAGTATTCCAACGTTTAGTTTAGTAGAAGACAATCAATTCCCTAAAACAAATGTTACTAATAAGTTTGAAATTGTAGAATATCCTTTAGGATCAAGCACCTATAGATTTGCAATTAAAGAAAACTTTGTGTTTGATTACAATGCTCCAGAAGACAGCAAATTCTTTTTCTATGTAAAAGTTTCCGTTGGAGGAATTGATTATACCTTGCCTTATACAAATAGACTAGGTAATATTGAGCCTTTATTTGATTATAATTATCCAGTTTACAATAGAGTAGTAGATCAATCCGCTATAGACGTAGTTACCGTTACTGGTAAAAATGGATCAAGTAAAACTTCGGAAAATCAAAAAGATTTACGGTGGACAATTATTAGTGGTAATAATAATTTACCACCTTATTTCCAAATAAATAGCCAAGGTAAAATAACCTTAATCGATTCTTCTATACCTTTAGGGACTTATAGACTAAGAGTTAAATTAGAGGATGCTTTTAATGCGTCCCCGCCACAAGCTTTAATTGGGCCATCCCCTTATAATTCTAAAAGTACAGAAGTAGACGTAGATATAACAATAGGTCCAAAACCAGTAAATGATTATTTACAATATTATAATACAGGTCCTTTTGTTAATGGAATTGGGGACGAAGCTATTGGTTGCACCACATTCCCAGGTCAAGGATATGGAGCGGTTTATGTTGGTCCAAACAATTATTCTTTAGATCCAATAACTCATATAAATTCTGGGTTACCAAACTTAATGAATACGTCATATAATGGAGTTCCTTATTCTGGAACAGGAGCATATCAAAGTTATGTAAATGTTCAAATTGAAAACGGAGCAGTTTTTGGCGTAGATAATCCAACCGGTTTAACTCAAGGATCATTACAATTCACAATAAGTGCTAAAGGTTATGGAAAACAAGATGAAAGAAGAGTTAGTCATACAAATTTTATACTTTATTTTAAAGAGCCAACCGCTCCTAATAATACTTGGCAGTCTATATTAGATAGCAATGGCATTGGGTCGCCAAATTCAACTATTATTCCATTTCAAGATGGAGTTGGCGATAACTTAGGAATAGAAATTATTTATGAACAAAAATTTGCAAATAGATCAACTTCATTAGTTATTTCAAATCCAACTGGAGTTTTAGTAGGCGAATATTGTTTAGTTGTATACCAAACTTACTTTTCATTAGTTGATCCAAAAATTGATCCGCCTCCTCCTATGTTGTGTGGTAATGATTTTTATACTGAAGTTATTGTTCAAGACGCAAATTATAATTATATTGCTCCTAGTCCAGTGCCAATTGCGGCTACTTATAAATATAACGTTCAGCTTAAAGAATTTAGTTCGGATTATCCAGGAGCTGTTCCGTATAATACATTAGATGCTTTACCCGGGTTTCCGTTTAAAACTAGCGCGCAAACTACATCTACAGTGCTTGCCGGTAATAATCAGATAGTGTTAACAGTTAATAATCCTCAGATAGTGCCAGGATTATGGACAAATATTATAGGTCAGGTTACTGATGTAGGACTAGATGGGGTTACAATTATAGGCTCTCAAGCATTAGTTAGTAATCTTCCTGGCGGCAGTACAGTAGATTTTTTTACACGTGATTGGCCATCACCAATTCCTAATGGTTACCAAGGAGAGGTCTATGCGATTACAAATAATCCGGTACTTGTTAGGCAGTTTTATACGGATGTAACATTGTCTAATCTTTGGGAGCCGCCTGTTCCAAATAAATTTTATTTATTTTACAATGCTCTCCGGGATTATAACCAATCCGTGGTTACTATTAATGGAATGGGCGTTCCTACTGATTTCCCTATTTGTAGCGCTCAATTCACTGCTCTTGGAAAAGTTATTTCGCAAACACTACCAACCAACACAATAAAAACGGCCTGGAGGGTTACAGGGCAAGCGTTAACGAATTATGGAAGAAACTTATATCAGGCTACTTCATAATAATTAAAAAACATAAAAAAAACGTAATTATAAATTATGGCAGCAACCTTAGAATTAAAATACTTTAATTCATTTTGGCTAAAAAAAATGGATAGTATTGTAGATATTGTAAATACTACAAATGAAACAGCCGCAAGTATTACTGAAGGTGGTACTGTAATGGAATTATCTATCCCTAACTTATTTTTAGGGGTAGGACAATCTATTGAATATTTTTTAGTAGGCATTACTGATCCATTTACAAATATAGTATTAAATATAGATAATACAGGGACAATTGTAACTTTACTTAATCCTGTTGAAACCGATATATCTGTAAAAACAAAAGTATTCTTTGGCCCAATACAAGACTTTACCCATGTGCCGGCAGCGTATGCGGCAGGAACAAATGATTGGTATATTGAAGAAGCAAGAATACGCGGCGGATATAATAACACTTCTGTAGATTTTGGGGTTAAAGCTTATATAGTAGAGGACTCATTTGAGCAAGAGCATAGACTTAATTCGTTAATCTATTCCGGAATATTCAATTCAAGAACGGGTATAAATAATACAAATCAATTTTCAGTAGCTGAGGATATAACAAGAAGCCTTGATCCAAATAATGGTTCAATACAAAAATTATATTCTGAAGATACCAATTTAATAATATTTCAGGAATCTAAAGTTAGTAGAGCATTAATTGATAAAGACGCAATTTACTCCGCTGAGGGGCAGCCAATAACTACTTCTGGAGCAATGGTAATTGGTCAAGTTCAACAATACGCGGGTAATTATGGCATAAGTACTAATCCGGAAAGTTTTGCTGTTTATGGATATAGAAAATATTTTGTAGATAAAAATCAAAATGTTGTTTTAAGGTTGTCTCAAGATGGACTAACTGAAATATCTGCATATGGAATGGTGGATTATTTTAGAGATAAGCTAGCGTTAATAGGTGGAGACGGTAGAATAATTGGTGGGTGGGATATTTATAATAAACAATATGTATTATCTCTACAGCCATATAAAATAGAAGAAGGTTTTAAAGTAATAGATGAAGAAAAAAGCGATACTTTATCATTTGACGAAGACTCTCTAGGTTGGACAAGTAGATTTTCATATTTACCAGTTTTGTCCGGGAGTTTAAGAAATAATTTTTATACATTCAAAAAAGTAACAGTTGTGAACGAAGTAGCGCAGGGCACTTTATGGCAACATTATGCGGATCCAACTACAAGTTTTGTAAACTATTGTAATTTTTATGGAGTACAATATAATGCTAATGTTACTTTAGTATTTAACCCTGAAGTTTCAATGTCCAAGAATTTTAATACCTTGAATTATGAAGGATCTCCGGGATGGGCCTTAACTGAATTGTATTCGAATTCCGACATTGCGGTGCCAATAAGTCAAGCATCAGACGCTCTTACCTTAGCTGCTATAGAGAATCAATTATTCCAAAACAGTTTTAAAAGAAAAGAAAATAAATATTTTGGCACGATCATGAATAATACACAATCCGGTTTTGGGGAAATTACTTTTGATATATATGGAAAATTAACTGTAAATGGTATAAAAGGATTCTATTCAACAGTAAAAATGACTTTTATTAATCCGTTAGCGCCACAAGCTGCAGAATTATATTCTGTATCATCAAATTATGTAATGTCATCATATTAAGTAAAAAATATAAACTTTAAATAAATAAATTATGCCATTTCCATTAATAGCCGCCGCTGCAATATCGGGCGGAATTCAAATTTTAGGAGGCTTATTCGGAGCTAGCGCCGCGTCAAAAGCAGCTAGAAGAGCAGCTCAAGAAAAAGATAGATTACAAAAAGAATTAAATAGTTTAGAAGCAAGTAGACAAGCTATTATAAATCCATATGCTGGAGTTAAAGATATTAGTGGCATGGCTAAAGATTTATCCGGATCTCTTTCTAATCCATTTGCTAGTTTAGGAGTAGCCACGCAAGCGGCTAAATTTGAGGCAGAGCAAGTTGATATGTCTTTAGCTAATACTTTAGATACATTGAAAGAAACAGGAGCCAGCGCTGGCGGAGCAACTGCTTTAGCTCAAGCGGCTTTAAAATCTAAGCAAGGTATTTCTGCTAATATTGAACAACAAGAAGCTGGAAATGAAAAATTAAGAGCTCAAGGTGAACAACAATTGCAGCAGATGAAAATGTCTGAAGCGCAGAGAATCCAAGGTATTCAAATATCTGAGGGCCAAAGAGTTCAACAAGCAGAAGCTCAAGGCAAATCATTTATGTTTGAAACTCAAGAGGGTAGAGAAATAGCTAAAATGAATAGAGTTGCAGGTCAATTAGGAGGAGCTCAGGCTCAAGAGATGCAAGCTAGAGCGGATAAAACGGGAGCAATCACCGGCATGATTGGTGGATTAGCTTCTACTGCAGGATCACTTATGGGCGCTATGGGTAGCGGAGCTGCGAATAGCGGCACTGGAGCATCTGCAGCGGGTTCATTTAGTGGTAGAAGCGGTAATGTAGCAGCATGGCCTGTTAAATAATTTAAACAAATATAATAAATGGGAGCATACGAAAATCCAGAACAAATAGTAGATACGCAATCAGGGCAGCATATAAGAAACTTACAGGCAACTGTAGCCGGAGCTTTCTCTGGTTATGCTCAAACCTATGCTGCCAGAGAGGCCGAAGTTCAAAAAGAATTAAAGAAGCAACAAGAAATTAATGCTAAAAATTTACAAGATAATCAAAAAGAAGTAGAAGACTATGCTTTAGCTTTAAGAACTAAGTTAAATGAATCGGAAACAGGTAATAAAGAACTAGATTTATCCGCTACATTTGAACCACTTATCCAAGAAGCTGTTAAACTTAAGTCAGGATTACTAAGTGGATCTATTACGGATAGACAAGGCGCTATAGCTAAACTTGCTAAAATAAACGGAACTGTATCTGGTTTTACAGATAGTTTAGGTGAATTTGATTCTTATTCTCAAAAATTACAAGCAGTTACATTAAAGCCAATGGGCGCTGAGGGAGGACTTAGTGTAACAATGCCTGCTACGGATGTTAAAGCTATTAATATTATGGAAGGCAAATTGCCTGGTTTTAAAAAAGCTATATATGAAAATAACGATCCGGATAAATTAAAGTGGGAAATTTATGAAAAAGGAAATCCAATACCTGTTAAAACTTATTATGCCGGCAAATTAAAAGAATTAGACTATTATGGTGATGGTGAATTTATTGAATCTGTGCCAGACATGTCTGTTTCAAATCAAAAACTTAAAACTACGGTTACTGATATTTTTGATACAAAAACTGAAATAGTTAAAGGACAGGAAGTAAGAGAAGCTACTGGCAGAGTAAGTGATTCTGTTTTAGATGTAAAAACCGATGGCGCAGTGGATTATAAAAAACAATATATTGATAAGCAATCAGGAACTTACAAAATGGTAGCCACTGTTAACAAAAACAAGGTAATGGGTAATGCAACTCTTAATGAATTATTAAAAAGTAGAGTTGCCGGTATGTCAGATAGCGAAATTAAAATATATAATGCAAATATTTTATCTAAAGCCGTGGGGGCTAAAGGCTTATCAGGTACAGATGCTTTAACCCAAGAGCAAAAAGATACTTTTTTGAAAGATTATAAAGAATATTTTTGGAAAACACAAGTTAGTCATACTCAAGATAAATTAGAACAAAATGCTAATGTTCAAATATTTAAAGACCCTGAAGTTAAAATAAATAAAGGTAAAAAAGGTGTAAATACTAGTGGTTCACCCGCGTTTGATATAGAACGTAAACAAGAAGTGACTCAGCAATTTGAAAAACTTATATCTGGTAAAGTGCCTTTAACTGAAATTATAGATGTTCCTGAATTAGATAATTCTTTTTATTTAGAAAAAACAAAAGATCCAAAGCGCCCTTTAAAAATAGTTGATAAAAACGGCAAGGGATATAGTAAAGAAGAATTAAGAAAATTACTAAATAAAAGAAAGTATACCCCAGAACAAAAAAGAGCACAAGAAACAGGTGGTTTACCTGATCTACAATAATAATTAAATATAATAAATATGCCTAAAAAATATTCATATAATGGAACCAGTTTTTCTTATGATCAATTATTAGAAAAATACGGTACAGACGCTAATGTTCAAAAAGCAATTACTCAATTTGGTTTTAAAGAAACAGAAGATGCAGGAGAGATATTGCCGGGAAAGAAAAAGCCTGCTGCAAAAAAGGATGCGCCTGCAGTAGTAAAAAGTACGGCATCCAAATCGGTAAAACCTTCATCGGCATCTCAAGATAACCCGTTTGGTGAGATTAAACAAGCGGACCCGTTAAATCTACAAAGGCTTACTAAGCCTAAAACGGACTTAATAACAGAGCGCATTGATACATGGAACAGAACTGGTAAAACTAAGAAACCTATTGTTGGCCCAAAAGATAAAGATTATGGTTCACTTTACGTGAAAGATCAAGGCAAAGTAGGCGATTACTTAACAAGTACTTTAAGAACCAAAAAAGCTAAGGAAGATTTTTTTGAAGTAGAAGAAGAAGAAGGCAAACAGACGCTTGAAAAACTTTATGCTGGTATACCTGGATTAACTTTTGAGGAAACCAATGCGTCGGGTGGTGATATAAGCAATGTGTTTGATGCCGTTAAAGCAGTATATATTGATCCGGTTACTAAGATTCGGAAAGAATCGGATATATTACAATTTGACATTGGTATAATGAACGCAAGCGCAGCTGATAGGCCTAAATTAGCAAATAAAAATGCAGATATTCTTAAAGAATTTTTTAATAACAACTTTAAAGGCGTTAACTTAGCAAAAAATAAAGCTTTACGCGAAGATTCAAAACTATTATATAATAAAGAATTAAATAATTCTATAACTCCAGAATTTAAAGCAGAAGTTAATGCAGAGTTTGATGCTCCGGATTTATTTACGCCAAGAAAAGAAAGTTATAGAGGAACAAATCTTGCTGGGGGGATGACAATGGGAACCGCTGGTGGAGGAAGTTATATTGTTAAGCCTTATGAGAATGAATTAAACACTGCTAAAAAAATGGTTTTAGGAAACCCTAAAATACCTAAAGAAAAAGTAAATATTGAAGCGGAAAAGTTAGCTAGAGAGATGCTAAAAACAAACGCCTTCAATAATAAAAAAGCATTATATGCTGAAAGTATTATAGCGGATGATAAGTCATTAAACGCAAAATTATATGTGGGTTCATTAACAGCTAACGAGGAAAATGTTAGGGTTCAAAATGTTACTTCAGTAAAGAAAGCGGTAGCCGAAGAGAAAGCTTTAAAATTACAAGGCATTGGAAAAGATGTTGCTTCTATATTACAAGGCGATTATAAAACAGAGGAAGAGGCAACAGCGATATTTAATAAATTTAAAAGTGTTGGTATTGACATGGACATTAATAATACAGAATTATTAACTCTAAAAAATGGCAATACAATAACCAAAGGCTTTTATGATGCGTATTCTAAATTAGAAGAAGTAGCTAAAGCTAATGAAGCATATTATTTACAAGTAAGTAAAGAGCAAACCGATAACTTACAAAAGTTATCAGATTCAGATATATTTTCTACTGCCGCCGCTAAAAATTATGATTTAAGCGAAAAGTATTTAACTAATATAGGAGTAGGTTTATCAGATATAGTAGTTGGAGCTTCTTACTTCTCTGCTAAAGTTTTATCTGCTGTAACGCCGTTTGCTTATGCTGGCGACGAAATATCAGAATTAATATATGGTGAAGATGCACAAACCACGTCTGGTAAATTAGATGAATGGGCAGTAAACTATACTAAAGCCGTTGATGATATAAGGCAATCATACGTTAGGGATGTTTCTTTTGAAGATGCATTTAGCAGCGGAAGCAATTTCGGCAAATTTGCTGCGCAAGAAATTTCGCAACAAATACCTATACTTATGGCTTTGGCCGCTACTGGCGGAGCTGCAGGGGTCGCGGGGGTTAGTGGCTCTGGTGCTAGCACAGCTATGATAGGTGTTTTTGGGGCTGGTAATAAGATGGCTCAAATGCAAACAGAAATGGCTAAAGGGAGTGCTGATTATTCAAACGCTGAAGTATGGCTAAAATCTGTAGGATTTGGGGCTTCGGAGGCTATATTTGAAAGAATGACCACCATACCTATTTTAAAAAGGGCTACTAATCATTTTGCTAATTTTGGTGGAGAAGATGTGCTTGATACAAGCATGAAGGCTTACTTTAAAAGTAAAACTCCTGGATTTGTTTTTGATCAGTTTTTAGAGTCCGCTGGTGAAACTGGGACGGCTATTACTCAAAACATTATAGATGGAAGACCTGTTATGGAAAATGTTGCTCATGCAGGTTTTTCTGGATTTGGTATGGGTACTGTAATGTCTGGTGTACCATATACTCATGGATTATATATATCAGCTTTTTCAGATTATAATTCTAAACAAGAGGTAAGAACATTAACCGGAGAATTAAAAGATTTAGGCAAGCAATTTGAATTAACTAAAAAGCGTGCTCCAAAAAAAGCTTTAGCCGGGTTAATGCAGGCTAAGCAACAAGAAATTAATATTGCCATTGAAAAGCAACAAAGCAAAATAAATGAAAATTTAAGGTCTAAATCAGCTCAGGAAATTATTAAAATAGAAAACGACAAGGCTGAGCTACAGAATGAAGCTAAAAGCATAGTAGATGATAAATCAATTGATAGCGATTTAAAAGAAATATTAATAAAAGATTTAAGAACTAAATTTAATGCGCTTAATAATACAAAAGAAGAAGCATTAAATCCTATTAATTTAATACAAGATAAGTCTAGATTTATTTTATTAAAGGCAAGTGAGCCTAGCAGGTATGAAGGTTTAATTAATCAAGCTACTGCCGATTTAAGCAAAAAAGGAATTGTTACGGAAGAAATAATTAAAAAAGAAGCTTACGAACTATACTTGACTCAGGAAATGGATATTAATATCACTAATGCCGGTAAAGTTGAGGGCATGGAATTATTAGCTTTTGATACTAAAGCGGATATTATTCCTTTTATACAAGCCAATAAAAATATAACAGACGAAGAAAAAGTAAACGCTATAAATAATATACAACAAGGAGCAGACGGCTTCAATGTTGGAAACTTATCCGTAGTTGTTAAAGAAAATATGCTTGCTAATCAAAGAACTCAAATAGGTAGTCACGAGGTTGGCCATGGTGTTTTCAATGCAATATTTAAAAATAACCCTGAAGCATTTATCCCTGTAGCAAATCAATTACTTTTAACTACAAAAAAGTTAGATAAAAAATTATACAATAAATTAGCAAAAAACATAGATAAGGTTGGCAATAAATTTGACGCTCAAGAAGTTGTTTCTAGATTTTTAGAAGCGGTTTCAAGCGGTGATGTATCTTTTGCAGAAAAAAAGAATTCATTTCTTTCTGGATTATTTGGGTCTATGATTCAAAGAGAATTTATAGAAGAATACGATTTTGACTTTAAAGGACAAACAGATATGTTTAACTTTGTTGTTGGACTTGGTAAAAAAATAAAAGAAGGTACGCTTACCTTAAAAGAAATACAAGAAGCATCTGAGTCTACTATAGCTACAGCCAAAGTTAATGCAAAAGATTTTAAAAATGTAGTTTTAGATAATAGCGGTGTTTCATTCTCTAAAACAGTTGCTCAGCTTAAAACAGAACTTAGCGATCTTAAAGAAAACGAAGTTGATTACGATGACCCTCTTGAATATGATCAAGAAGTTAGAAAATTAGAAGGAGAACTTAAAAGAGCTATTGCAAAAGAAGTGGTAGGGGCACCTGAGATGGTTAAAAAAGAACCTGTAAAAAAAGAAGTTACAGACAAAGAAGCCAAAAGTAAAGGTAATTTACAGAATTTATTAGATACAAAATACGAAGGCAATCAAAAAAGACTAGCGTCTGAAGGATTAAGGAATACTCCGTCAGGAAGTGTAACTAATGATTTTTCAAAATCTATAATAGGTAAAGAACTTGGTGGAACGGTTGAAACTATAACAAGAAGATTATATGACCCTATTGCTGCCGATGCCAAAAGAAATGTAACCCGAGACGAATATAAAGACGCCTTAATTCAAAGTGCTGCATTGTTAATTAATAATGAATTTGATGCTTCTAAACAGACATTAGATAAATTTATTAGTTCTCGTTTAAACCTTAGAGCTAATGCTTTAGCATATGAACTAGGTATTGAGGGAGCAACAAAAGGCGGAATTAAAAAAGACGTGGAAGACCAAAAGGCTTTAATGGCAGATGAAACGGCTGATCAAGGATTCACTGAAACAGTAAAAGAAAAACCAAAGTATAAGAATGCATTGGAAGCAAAAGTTTTTACAACAGGGGTCTTAGAAACTGCTATAAATAAGATTATAACTATTACTAGAACATTAAAAACTAGGATAGACGCGCCAGTATCATTAAATAAAACAGTAACACCATTAATTTCTGAGATTAGAGATGAGGTTGGTAAGCAACTTGATATTGATATAAAAACAATGTTAGGCGGTAAAAAAGACGGTGTTCTTGTAAAAGAATTATTAAGAACTAAACGTTATGTTCTTGAGAATATGACAACCACTTGGCTAATGGGTAAAGATGGCCAGGGAGGAATTCCTATGGCTATTCAAAAGCAAATTAATGGTAAGTGGGTTAACTTCCCTGATTGGGTTGGTAAAAAGATTGATAGAGAGAAAACAACTACAGATCAAGCCGGAAGAACTTCAGGGGCTGAATTAGTTAGAAGATTGCCTAATGTAGCTAATAATATATCTGACGAAGTATTTTTAGCTCAGATAATTGGGCCTGATGGCAATCCTATCCGCGGTAGAAAAGAGTCTTTATCTAAAGCTATGTCTGAAGAAGGGGCTATTGACATTATAAAAGATGATTTTGAAACCGATGGTCCTATATTTGAAGCTTTTAAAGGTAATCAAGAAAGACAAGGTGTAGAAGTAACAGAGGTTATAAAAATTGAATTTAATAGACAAGCGGACAGAGGTAATGTTAAGTTTTCTAAAGCAAGCAATAAAGCAAAAGCGTTATTTTTATTAAATGAAGGAAGTTGGAGAAAAAATTATTTACCATACACTGAATTTTACAATAGCTTATCTACAAGTGAAAAAAGAAGTTTAAATGGCTTTATAAATGGAGCTAAATCTTTAATTGATAAATATAACGATCTTTGGGAAAAAAATGCAGGCGTAAGATATGAAAAAAACACATACACGGCTCTTAGAAAGCTAAATAAATATTTATCAAATGTTGGCATAAGCCTTGAGGAAGATATACCTGATAGATTTAATAGCAAAAAAAATGATTTAGTATTTATAGATAATAATACGGGAGAAAAAACTACTGTTGAACTTAAATCTAATCCAAGAGATCCAATGGGCAGTTCCAGTAATGGTAACTTTATTAATGATGATTCAAGTTTTACAAAAACATTTGCTGATTTAGATAAATTAAAAGCTGCTCAAAAAGCTAATACACTTAGAGAAGAATTTATTAATTACTTAAAACAATTAATAAAAGAAGCAAGCAAAGATGTTAGATTAACTAAAAACGGTATACAAATAAGTAATACGCTTTACAAAGAATTAGTTAGAACAGGGACATCAACCAATGTCGAAATAGCTCTACAAGCCTTGTCAGATATAAACCCTGATAAAGACGTTTTACAAATACAGAACCACGGGGCTTATACTTTTCCAGGAAAATCTATTGGAGGAATACCTCCTTTAGACACTAAATTATTTGTTTCTACGGAATTTAGAACAAATGCTGCAGGTAAAGGATGGAGAACCCTAACAGAAAGAGCTTACTTTTATTTAGACCCTAATTTTAATCAAAAAACAGTTTTTAATTTAGACACTGAAGAGGGAGCTGTAAAAGTATTTGACGCAATAAGGACTTCAATTAATTTTTCAAAAGCAAAGAAAGGTTCAATCACAAACGACGCCGTTACAAGATCTCTAAATCCTAAGTTTTCTAAAACTTCTAAAGGTATTTCAGTATTTGACTTTGACGATACCGTTGGTTTAACTTCAGGGAGTGTGCTATACACAATGCCCGATGGCTCTACCGGTAAATTAAATGCAGAAGAGTTTGCTAAAGATGGGGGTAATATGCTAGATGCTGGAGCAATATTTGATTTCTCTGAATTCAGTAAAGTTGTTGATGGTAAACCTGGGCCAATGGTTGAAAAGATGAAGAAGATGATTGGCAAGTTTGGTCCTGAAAACTTCTTTATACTTACGGCTCGTCCTGCTAATGCTGCGGGTCCAATTCATGAGTTTTTATCTTCTATTGGTATTGATATACCTTTGGAAAATATAACTGGTCTAGGAAGCAGTTTAGCGCAATCAAAAGCAGATTGGATGACAGCAAAAGCGGCTGAGGGATATAATGATTTTTACTTTTCTGACGATGCAATACAAAATGTTGAAGCTGTTAAAAATGCTTTAGCTGTTCTTGATGTAAAATCAAAAATACAACAAGCAAGAATTAAATTTAGTAAAACTATATCTCCAGAATTTAATAAGATTATTGAAGAGAATAAAGGTATGGAACATTACAAAGTGTTTTCAGATATTGTTGCAAGAAGAAGAGGTAAGTCTAAAAACAAGTTTGATTTTTATGTTCCACCATCCGCTGCAGATTTTGAATTGTTATTATATAACTTTATGGGTAAAGGCGAACGCGGGGAAGAGCATCAAAAATTCTTTAACGAAGCATTACTTAAACCATATGCAAATGGTAATGATTTGATGGATGCGGCAAGACAATCTATTAAGAAAGATTATAAAGCATTGTTAAATTCATTCCCAGATATACGTACGAAAATGGAAACGTTAACTCCAGACGGAGATTATACTTATGATCAAGCAATACGTGTTGCAATGTGGAATGAAGAAGGTGTTGAAATACCTGGTATATCTGAAAGAGATTCAAAAAAATTAACAGAGTTAGTAAACAATGACCCTGAACTAAGCGCGTTTAAACAAGGTTTAATAGTAACTGGTAGACAAGGTAAAGGATGGATTAATCCTACTGAATACTGGGATGCGAATACAATTATTGCAGATCTACATGGTTTAACTGAAGGTGAAGGACGTAAGAAATTCCTTGCTGAGTTTATTGACAATGCTGAACAAATGTTTGGAACATGGTCTCAAGGCAAATTGGTTGGCCCTAACATTAACAAAGTAGAAGCCGTATATGGTTCGAATGTAAGAGAAGCTATTGAAGATGTATTGTACAGAATGACAACTGGTAAAAACAGAAGTCAAGGTAAGGATAAAGAAACAAGCGCTTGGAGTAATTGGGTGAATGGTTCTACGGGAGCTATTATGTTCTTAAACACTAGATCGGCTGCATTACAATTAATTGGAGCAGTCAATTTCTTAAACTTAAGAGATAACAACCCTGTTGCAGCGGGTAAAGCATTCCTTAATCAACCACAATATTGGAAAGATTTTTCACGTATCTGGAATTCAGATAAAATGAAAGAAAGACGTGGTGGATTAAAAGAAGATGTTGCTGCAGCTGAGATTGCAAATGCTGCTGCAGGCAGTAAAAATAAACCTGCTGCTGTTATAGCTTACTTATTAAAAATAGGTTATACACCAACACAATTAGCGGATAGTTTTGCTATTGCTTCTGGAGGTGCGCCGTTCTATAGAAACAGAATAAAATCTTATTTGAAAGAAGGATTAACAGAACAAGAGGCAGAAGACGCCGCTTGGAGTGACTTTACAAAAGTATCAGATGAAACACAACAATCAGGTGATCCTAGAGATATATCAAAACAACAAGCAAGTGGAGCGGGAAGGTTCTTATTAACATTCCAAAACACGGCAATGCAACAATCTAGAATTGTTAAGAAGTCTTACTTAGATCTTAAGGCTGGCAGAGGTAATGCTAAAACACACGTGTCAAAAATAATATATTATCTAGCGATACAGAATACATTATTTGCTGTATTACAACAAGGATTATTTGCTATAGTGTTTGATGAAGACGATGAAGAAGTTGATAAAGATAAAGAAAAAGCCAAAAAGAAAACAACTGAAGATAGATTAATAGATGTAGCTGATGGTGTATTAGATACCATATTAAGAGGCACGGGATTTGCAGGAGGAGTTGTTTCTGTATTAAAGAATATGACTAAGAAATATCTTGACGAGAAAGATAAAAACTTTAAAGCAGATTATGCTAAAGTTATGTTGGAAGGAGCTAATATATCTCCACCAATTGGATCTAAACTTAGGAAATTATATACAGGACTTCAACAAACTAAATTTGAAAAAGACCTTATAGATGAAAGAGGTTGGGGTGTTATGCAAGATGGAAGAGTTCACTTAGGCCCTATGTATTCTGTGACTGGTAAACTTATTGAAGCAACAACCAATGTGCCGATAGATAGACTTGTAAATAAAATTGAAAATGTATCTCAAGCAATGAATTCTGAGAATCAAGCATGGCAAAGAGTTGCAGTAGGAGTTGGGTTTACACCTTATTCATTAGGTATAGAAGAATCAAAAGGTGATTTAGAGATTAGAGCAAAAGCAAAAGAAATACGTAAAGAAGAAGGTTTAATAAAAGGCGAAGAAACAAGAGAGCGCACTAAAGATTCTATAAGTCAATTACCGGCTAGTGAAAGAATGAGACTAAAAAGAGAGGATAGACTTAAAAGAAGAGAAAACGAATTTAAACGCAGGGAAAGAAAAGCAAATAGAAAAATGGGTTAATAAGAATAGGCACCATACCTAGCAATCCATAAATAAAAAAGGGACACTTTAATTAGTGCCCCTTTTTTTTATTTAATTAAATTTCTAATTTGGGTTCTTCAGATTTCTGTATTTCTTCTTGAGCTCTGGCAGTCATTGCTTTAATAGCATCGTCATATCCAGGCATAAGCTTTACAGTTTCTAAAGTTCCGGCTGCAAGAACAGTTAAATGTTTTTGTTCTTCCATCACTTGTTGTAGAACTCTAATAAGAGCGTCTACTTTGTTTTTCATTTCAACTAAAGATTGTTCTTTCATATTTATTTATTAAGTTATTTCACAACCAGATGGTCCGCACGCAACTGACTCACTAAAATTAGTATTATCTTGGATCTCTATAATTTTAGACAAATCAATATCTTTAAGTTTTAACATCATCCCTTCATATACTTCTTTAGTGCAATCTTCAAACGGCGTTTGTTTATAAGTTCCGCCGTGATATGGCAATACAGATAATCCATTATAATAATCCTTGTTTGCCCACATCCATTCACCAATGATTTTCCATTCATCATCTCTAACAGAAACTGTGCAAGAAACATTGTGAGTGTTATTACCTTTAATATGTCCAGGCTTAACCCAATCTTTAGATATTAGCTTTACTCTTTCAAGAGCATCTAATGTTGATTCATATCGCGTTATAGCGCCGTTAGGAGCCTTCTGTGGAACAGAAATGACTGACTGTAATGTTGGATTAAAATATTCATCTTCAAGCAATTCTGGATGATTTATTGCAAGATAAGAATAGATTGCCTCGTTCTTACCTAAGCGCATGCGGCGAATATAATAATCATTGTGCCAAGCATGAATCCCGCTAGAAGTACCAAGAACAAGGCTAGTAGTTCCCGCCGGCTTAACGGCTGTGGTTCTAGCTGCTCTATTGATATTGAGCGCTGCAGAAATAACGTTATTCGTGTCTTTAACAACTTGAGCTGCTTCTTCATAATTTAATTTTAGATTAGATTCTGATGCAATACCTGTCATTGATACACCAAGTAACGCGTCTTTTTCTGTATTCTTTCTCCATATATCACGTAAGTAATGAAAGTCTGAATACGATGCCTGCAATGTGCCTAAGAATGAAGCTGCTGATGATCTTGCATTAAAATCTTCTTGGTTTTCAATATTAGACATATTAATTTCTGTTAAGTTACAGAACTGATAAGGACGTAAAGCAATCTCACAGCAAGGATTAGTACCCCAATCTTTATCATTAGTAAGGTAAATGCCTGGCTCGCCTGATCCAGATGCTTCAATACGCTCCCAAACTTTGTCAAATGTTTTCTTATCAATTTTATGTCTTAAAAGTACTACTGAATTATTTGATCTGCCTCTTTGTGGATTGTCTTCCCACCAATTACCAGCCTTACAATTTAACATTGCATTACTATCTAAGTCAAACAATGAGATCATTGCTGCTCTACGGATACCACCTGCTAAAACAGCATCGGCAATATGACACTGAATATCATGACACTCAATATCTGTAAGTTTAGATCTATCTTCTTTTGTTCTTAAGATAGCTTCAATCTTTACTAATGCAATTCTTAGTGGCTCTGGCCCTGGTGCTTTACCTCCAGCAGTCACAAGCAATGCCCCCTTCTGTCTAATATCAGAAAGATCAAACTCTATATGAGAAGTCATTGCTCCTGTATAAGATTTGAATAAAGTTTTAACAGCATCTGCCCATCCAATAATAGAATCTTGAACTACATACTTTTTCTTACGATCATAATTAGGTTTTCTAATTTCAGGCAACTTCTCAATTTGATGTTGTTGGACCGAATAGCCAACGCCAGTACCTCCAAGCAATAGAAACATAGTCTCAGAAAAACTATGAATACTATCAATAGGTAGGAAAGCACAGTTATAAATGCGAGCATTATTAAGCTCAATAGCTTTACCACCAAACTGTAAGCTTCGCATCGAAGGTAAAACCTTTTTAGTGAATACAAAATTTTCATAAATAGATTCTATTGATTCTTTCATTGTTGGAAATTTAGCCACGTGCATTTCCATGTTACGTGTTACTAGTTCATTCCAGGTTTCTCTTCTTTCTTTACTTGGTATATACTTTGCATATTTCGTGTAAATAGTTATCGAACTTAAGATTTCTTTGTCTAAATCCATTTTTTTATTATTGTTTTTTGGTTTTTAATTATCTATTTCTAATGCAAAATCCATAAATGGTAAATAAAATACATGTGTTGAAAAGTCTTTCTCTACATATGTTCTAAATCCTAACAGTATACCTGGATAAAATCCAATTGTTATACTCCAATATCTGTCGTCTTTTTGATTTTCCGGCTCTGGAACTAGTACTTGTTTCTTTTTTGTCATTTGTTTTTGGTTTTTAAAATTAATTCAATTGTAATATCACACTCTGATTGTTTCTGTGGTTTGTATAATGTTCTAGTGTCGTTATTATCCATCATCCACTTTTTAAATAGTTTCCATCGTAAAGGAAAAGATTCATTTGCACGTCCTTTAGTTTCTATTATAAAGTCTTTACCAATAAAATCTGGTGTATACTTTAAGTTTAAAACTTTTTTGTTTCCTCTGTCTATAAAATCACCTTTGCCATTTGATTGTTTTTCTATCGAAGCATTCTCAAAAGTAAATGAAGGCAGAAGTTCAAATGTTCTACCTTCATATTCAAAGTCTATATTAGCATCTTTTAATGCTTTATACATATACTTCTCAAGACCAGATGCAAATGTAACCCCGTCATATATTACCTTCTTTGCTACAACGGGGCCTTTCTTTCTTTTAATTTTCTTCATCCGGGTGTCTAAAGTTTAAATGCCCGTTTGTTATATCAGACACAAATCGCATTGGCTCGTCTATAGTAAATGAATAATGATCACCACGTCCAGTTCCAGGCTTCTTGAGCTTCTTTGAATCTTTCCATTGTTTTTTTTTATCACTAAGAAGTTCAAAAGCGTCTATAACATCAATGTCATTTAATTCTTTTAGCAATGCTTTTTCTTCACGTAACGTAGATATTTCTTCTTTTAAACGTTGAAGATACAATGTAGCATCCATTAATTCTTCTTGTAAATGATTAAGCCAAACAAATATATCAGATTGATCGTCACGTAATGTTTTACCATACTTTGCAAATCCAACATCAGATCTATCTATAAATTTATTTACTACAGATTGCACAACAGGATCTCTAAATTTAATTTTTTGTTTGTTCATATTATAGGGTTTTTAACTGTGGTTTTGTTGATTGATATAATCCGTTTTGAGTTTGCTTGTCTTCTTTCACAAAAGTTCCATTAATCATATTGCCCTTACGACTTGCGATTACTTCATAAGCTGATGTAACACAATCTTCAATCTTTAATCCTTCTAACGCGGCTAGATTAGTTAACACAACAACCATATCGCCAATAGCATCAATAAATTCTGGTTTATCATTCTTTAAGATTGCTCTTGCTAGCTCTCCAGACTCTTCCTGTAATTTAATATATTGAGTTTTTGTATCGCCGTTTTTATAAATGCCGCGAGTTTCAGCCCATAATCTAATAAGATCATAAACATTTCCAGGATCAAAATAGGTGTTATCTTTTTCAGGTTGAGGTTTATGTTCTAAGGCCATTGATATTTTGCCTAACGATTGAGCAAATTCGTCTAATGCTTTATTATACACATAAGATCTAGCGGGATTAAACATTGAAGTATTAGCGTTTTTAACTATCCATTCTACTAAATCTTCAGTTAAAACATACTTACCAAAGTTAGTTTCAATTTTAATGCCTTTGTTGTCTAATAAATTACCCTTAAGCTTGTTGACTGGGCATGGAAAAGTTGTTGTCTGTTCTGTTACGTTTAATACCATTTGATTTAATTGTTTTTGAGTTAAATTTTTATAAGATTGTCTGTCTATTTTATACCCGTAGATAAGTTGAAGTTCTAGTTCTCGATTTGATATATAATCTATATCATCACTTGATTCTAAAACTTCATATTCATTATCTTTGTAGCCTTGTTCATGCGTAACCCTTCTATTAAGATTACGTGTAACGCCGATCTTTTTACCAAAAATGTGATATAGATAATACATAATTTAGATTAAATGGCCACTTTTGCTGAAATAACAGGACCGTGTTTGTAATTAAGCAGTGTTAATGCTCCGTTTTCGTAAATATACTCTGGTTGGTCAAAACTCTCTTGTTCAAAATATTTATGTATAGCATCATGTTGATTGTCATAAATATGAGTATCTACAATTTGAACTTCCAATAAATTAGCTTTTAAGTTTACTTTTTCAGCAACATACAAAAGTATCTTAGTAAACAAAGCAATATCATAAGGTATGCCTAAAAATAAATCCCCTGATCTTTGTACAACAAACATATTAAGTTTGCCATTATTCACAAAGAATTGGAAATATAAATAACATGGTGGCAATCGCATTTGATCTAATTGAGCAGGATTCCATAAACTTATAATATGTCTACGGCTGTCTGGATCATCAATTAAATTTTTTATAAGCATTTGCATCTGATCTATATTTTGATCGTTAAAATTGCGCATTTGATGCCCATATACAGGCCCAAGGTCTCCATTCTCATCTGCCCAAGCGTCCCATATCTTTACATTAGCATCTCTGAATCTTTGTATATTAGTTTCGCCATTAATAAACCATTCAAATTCTGTATCAAAAGTTTTTTGAAACATCTTTCTACCGGTTAAAATAGGAAAGTCTTTTGATATATAGATTTTTAAAGAAGCATTGAATATAGACTTACACCCAACTCCTGTACGATCATCCCTATGCACGCCTTCCGCTAAACATTTCCACAATAAAGCTTTGTACTGTGGCTCATATCTGTGTTCCATATTAAAATAATTGGTTATCATTTGATTGTTTTTTTATTTTAGTTTCTTTCTTTGTAACAAGCATTGGCTCTATTTTTATATCATTGTTATATTTGTTATAATAATAAAGATAAAACCTATACATTTGTTTCCATACATCAATCTTCTTATAAGTTGATGGGCTCAGACTTGATTTGTTATTCATAGTAATACATATGTACCATTCTAACGTAGAATTTGCATAAGGTGATATATAAATACCGTTATCAATGCACCATTTAAAAGCGTTGAATTCTGATGGGCTTGCTGTATAATTACCCATGTCTATTTGGGATTTCTTTTTATAACCCACTTACTCCCAAGGCATTTTTTCTTCAGAACTTATTGCTGGTATGTGAGGTATAAAACAGCCACTTTGACTTTCCCATTTGAAATGACATTCAGCACCATTCTCACCTAAGTTTTGAAACTTACATTTAAGAATCTTTACTTTAACAGTTTTGTCTTCATAGTTTCTGTGAACTAATAAACCATGATAAGATGCATCGTACCATTCGCCACCCCCTTTAATATTGTACATTGTAGGTTCTTCAATATTGCCTTTTGAATCTTTGTACATTTTAGTAGGGTGAGCTACAATCATAACTAGTACGTCATACTTCTTAGCAAAGATTTCTATTTGGCTTAAGTACTCTAATGTATAAACATTGACATCGCCAGAAGCATCTGCAGATCTTACTTTGTTAAATGGATCAATGACTAAACATTTAATTCCTTTACGTTTAACTAACTCAGCGCCTTTACGTAATACAGATTCTAATGTATAACGTTCCATATCAATAAAGAAATAGTTATCATTAACATGATCAGCAACTTGATTCCACTTCTCAGTTTTAATATCATCAACCCCAGGCATACCTTGCCATGTTTTACGCATTAACTTATGAGCGTGTAAATACGTTGGATGATTTTCAGGAGAAGCATACGCAGTTTTCCAACCATACTTCTCATTATAACCAACAACCATTTGATCAACAAAGTCAGACTTGCCAGAACTAGGAATGCCGGTAACAGTAATGAACTGACCAGTATACGTAGAAAATATACTGTCGAAGTTGTCCAGTCCGACTTGAAATCCTGGTTTAAAACCGTTTCTGACAAAATCAGTAACCTCATCTTCGATGTCCCTAAACGTTGTAACATTTTCCAAGGGAACTGGTTTTGATCTTGATATTCTTTGTGATAGTGCTTCTTTTCCATATTTAATTAAGTATTCGTTTGCGTCTTTACAATCATCAAATGTTGCAATATAACAAGTTTCTGAGCCTAGTCTTCTAACTAACTCAGCTTGTAATGCTTGTCCTGCAGCATCTGAATCGACTGCAATAATAATTTTTGCTTTGTCTTCAAAATAATCAATACAATTATCTAAGTATTCTAAATTGTTTGTACCTAAGGTTGCTCCATTAGGAACAGATATTGCATTAGTTATTCCTGCCTCATGTAATGCTAACACGTCCATTTCGCCTTCAACAATCACACAATATTCAAAACCTACAATGCTGTTAATATTATAAAAAACCTTTTCAGCACCTTTAAATAATTTGAAGTGTTTATGCCCGTCTCTGTATTTTACATTGATAAGTTGATCGCCAATAAAATAATTGAAATGTATAGCATTTTCAGTCTTACCAGTTTGAGGCATAAATTCAGGACCTTCTGTAACTTGTAACTCTGTTAATGTTTGTTCTGATATTCCTCTACTATTAAACCATTCAACAACCTTTGAAGTTGCGGGAAGTAAAGGCGATGTTGGTCTAACATAAACTTTTTCGCTTGCTCCCTTACGTTGGTATGTATGTAATTGAAAAGTCTTACTACAGTTGTGACAAGTTCCTATACCACGTTCCCAGTCATAAGAAGCACACTTTGCTTTCTCATTCTTAGGTTTTCTGTCTGGCGAGCATATTGGACAAATGCCTTGAGACTTTCCTTCTTCAAGCTTGTGTTGATTGAATTGGTCAATCAAAAAACCATTTATCTCTGTTGTTTGCATTTATTTAATTTAATTGTTACATATATATTATCAAATTACAATCGTGTTTTGATTGTATGCACTACTTATTCTAGATAGAAAGACCCCAATAAATGGGGTCTAACTAACTAAGGTGTTATAAGGCAGTTGGGACCGAAGGCTTGCAACCACACTATATAAAAGCCGATTCTTATTTGTAACCTCTCGAGTGGTGCCGGCTAACGACCTATAAAAAAAGACTTATATGCTGATCTTACGGTAAGCATTATAAGTACAATTATATTTTAGAACTAAAAAGGAAGATCGTCGACCGGAGCAGGGGCTCTTTGTGCAGGTTGTGATTGTCCACCATCAGTTCTTGGGGCAACTGCTACGTTGTCTCCGTTTGTCCATACTACTTTTACATTTCCAAGATAAACTTTTGCCGCTTTCGCATCACGTTCTTCTTTTGATTGTTCTACTAGAATTGGACCTTGATTTCCAAATTGATCAACTTCGTCATTTATTGTAATTGTAATTGGCAAGTACTTTCCTTTCTTGCCGTCAATGATTTTGTGCTTAGGGATTTCGTTTAAGTTGATACTCGCTTTAATGATTGATGCCATAATGTTCGTTGTTTGTTTAATTAAAGGGTTTTGGTTACTAAAAATTGCTGAGGGTCAAAGTCCTCTGTTTTATAAAATAAGTCATAAGCTTCTACAGCCCGCATAACTTTGTCTTCTCCATTTTGTAAGAATTTATCTGAACAATCAAATATACCTATCTGATGTGTGCCTTTATCTATAGCCATAAAAATCATATCATATCCAAACAGTTTCTTATAAATGTATGCTTGACTATCATAATTATATTTCTTAGCTGAATAAGCAAAGTCTGTTATATTAGAAGTTGTTTTAAGATCTACAATCAAACCTTCGTCATGATTTAATATATCTGCTTTACCTTTCCACATTGCTCCAAATAATTCAGCAATGCCTGGAACTTCGTATTCAACATTGAATCCTCGTATTAGATCTTTACAAATATTGTTCGCAAGCATTGTTTCTTTCATTAGTTCAATTCTATCCGCTTCGTGTTGTAGCAGACATATTTCACCTCCAGATGCTTCTTTATATATATTTGTATTCCTAGTTGATGCTTTGATAATTTTGTATTTATCTAGTTTATCAGGCTCAAGTATGGCGGTGTGAAAATAACCGCCAATTACAAAGTTAGGATTAGGATCTTGTGGGGCATTCATTAATGCAGGATTAGTAAGCAATGCAGATATGTTTGAATTACTTAAAAAGTTCTTGCCAAATGCTCCATAATAATCTTCATCATTTTTTAACTTCTCTAGTATTTCTTCTTTAGTCATACTATAGTTTAGATAAGATTAATTCTGCCTCTTCAGACAATGCATATTTAGCTTTGATTGTATCAAGTTTACCGCCTGTAGTTACAAACTGTAATGCTTTGTCAAACGCTGGATCGGTTACATCAAGTTTTGCTTTAGCAACAGGTTCTGCTTTGCCATGATCCGCGTCTTGCGTATCATCAATTAAGAATAGATTACCTAATGCATACTTCTTACCATAACTTGATGCTGATCCAAACTTCTGAGGCATTTGCATACCTTTTTGATCAAGATCAACCCCGACTATAGCCACAGCATGTATAGCACCATCTCCATCGGAAATTGTTGCTGTAGACTCTAGTATAGGGAATAATTGGTTTGATCTTATTAAAGTCTCTGTAACAGTTACTGTTACACCAAGTCGCAATAAAAATGGTTTAGTTGCTTCTAATATATCTTCTGCTGATCTGAAGTTATACTTTCCAAATGAATTAAACCTAGATTTTTTAGACTTAAATTCAGTCTGTATAATCGCTAATTTTTCATTTAATGTTTGTTCTGTTTTTGCCATATATTTGATTTAATTGTTTAACTTTTATATTATAATAATTACGTATTTTGTATTAAATTTACATTTAACCTATAGGTAATCAAGGACTTGAGAGGGTTCTACGTTGTCAATTAACTTTTTAATTGCTTGCTTTTTTATCTCTGAAATTCTTACATAAGCACTTGCTCCTTCAATGCTTAAACAGTCTGCTATTTCATTTGCTGAATGTTTATCACAGTCTAATCCATAACTTAATCTTAGCACTTCAAATTCACGATCGTCTAAATGTTTCTTTAATAAACTTGTTAAATATAAATTCATTAAACCTACATTATAAACTTCTGATTGATCAGGGATTTGATATAGCATATTGTCATCATCATCATCATTGATTTGCTCATCGATGCTTAAGAATATAGAATTAAAAAACATTGCAACCATTGTATGATCCTTGCCATTGTCTTTCCTAATCTCAATTAGTTTATGCTCTGGAATATAAATAGCGCCTCTATTAATATCTATAGCTCGTCTAATGGAGCCTTTAATTCTTTTTGATAAAAACGACTTAATAGATTTTTCTTTGTCACGAGATGCGTTTAAAGTACTCCATTCAATTTTATCAATAGCAATAATTAATCCTATAGAACCATGCTGAATAAGATCTGTAATATCTAATACACCGCATGCTTGAGTTGTAGTTGAAAACTTCTTTGCAATATTTTCTACTAATGGTAAAAACCTAGCAATAAGTTGATCCCTGGGGTAAGCTTCAAAGTCGTCACTTAAACTATCTTTATTAATTTGTTTAATGTCTTCTTTATATCTTATGTAATTTGGTATGTTGTAACTTTTCATATTAATTTCTATTTTGTTTTATATTATTTTTCCATTCAATCCAAAATCCAATGCCAACTATTATATTCATCCAAAACGATACAATAATTTCATAAATATCTTCATATATATTCATAGTTAAATGAACATGCCCAATAACCCAGAAAGGTATTGCTAAATTACTTGCAAACCAAGTTATAAAAAATGTTATAAATTGTTTCACAATCCTTTTTCTTTT
>Ga0209230_10000027_pt1 | contig 56123 bp, 50 predicted proteins | sample LakOntMetagenome_FD_187467 | JGI IMG/M metagenome (GOLD analysis project Ga0209230, IMG submission 187467) | Freshwater and sediment microbial communities from Lake Ontario - Sta 18 epilimnion Metagenome (SPAdes) (version 2) | ecosystem: Environmental > Aquatic > Freshwater > Lentic | place... | reverse complement strand
TCAATGAGAATGCCCTCAAGGATGTGGAGTCCGAAGATATGGTGGCCGCTCTGAAGGCCATTGAATACAACATTGTCCATACCATTCTACTGAAAGGCGTGGCTAAAATCAATAAAGTCTCCATGCGCCCATACAACCATGTAGATTACAATAAGGAGAAAGAGCAATTTGAGAAAATAAATGAATGGATTCTGGACACCGATGGCAGCAATCTGATTGAAATTATGGCCAATGTCAATGTGGATCCTTACCGCACATTTACCAACGATATCTATGAAATTTACAATGTGCTGGGCATTGAAGCTGCACGGAATGCACTCAGCAATGAGATCATGGAAGTGATCAAGGAGTCCTCTGTAAATTTCCGCCATTTGTCCCTCCTGATTGACACCATGACCTGTAAGGGAGCACTGATGTCTATTGACAGACATGGTATCAATCGCGGCGATGTGGGCCCATTGGCCAAGTCCTCTTTTGAGGAGACTACCGATATGCTGATCAAAGCCAGTATCTTTAGTGAATACGATCGCATCAATGGTGTATCTGCCAATATTATGTTGGGTCAGCTGCCTCCTTGTGGAACGGGTGATAGCGAGATTCTACTGGACGAGCAAGAGTATATCTCAATGGTAAAGGATCGGATTAATTATGTGCCCGATATGAATGAAGTCGCCAGTGATTCTTGCCAAGTGGAAGCCCTCAAGTTCCAAGTGCCCAGCTACGATAAGAAACATAAGACTATGACCACCGAGATGCCTGAGATCACTTTTGTATAATAAGCTGTAATAATTCCTCCGGACAATCCAGTGTCTGATGATAATAACCCATATGTTTATCTTTTTTAACTAATCCATACACACTATGGGTTTTATCCTCCGACGTCTCTTTATAAAGCAGCACGATGGGTCTATATTTCCATTCTTTTTTGTTATAGCTACAAATAAACTTACAAGAAGACACTAAGTCATCTGTTTTCTTATCTGCACTCTTGCCTTTGATAATAACAAAGAAGTTGATCTTCAACAGCCTGCTAATATTGAATAGGTCAATATCGTTTGTCCAAATAGCGTCCGCTTGGGTTGCCAGAACATTCACCCAGAGCTTTTGTAATTCACTCACCGATTTATCCTTCAGACCAATCTCAATCAATTCATTGGTATTACGATATTGGCGTCCAAGAACGTTGTTCCACACTTTACGCATATTCACATCTTCAAAGATGACGGGATAGTTTTTCGCATCGGTCAATAGATCATAAATACTCTTTTTGGTATAAACAGCCATTTCGTTTTGGTTAAAGCTTACTCCAATGTCATGTGCAATCCATTCCACTAATTTAAGCAGACTATCTCTCTTATATTTTTTCAATATTACCAACGAATACTCTTTCCAGACCGATAAGCGCCATTTGGTCGGGAAGGCAAACTTCTCACATTTCTTCTCCACCATCATATCTGGGAGCATGCTCTCTGCGCCTTCGCCAATAGAGACCGGCGTCACAGTTTCATTTGTAGCTATAGGTAAAATCTGATAATTATAATTCATGAGAGGATTCTTAATAAAGGTAATATCTTGCAGCTCTATGCTTTTCTGTGAGAAGATCCATTCTTTTTTATAATGCCCTTCATATATTTTACCAGGATGCAGGTAATAAGATTTAGATAATAATAATTGTTCATATAGCCCTTGGAGCGCCTCTAGATCCCCAAGCGGGAGTTCTTCTAGCAAAACGGTGACTCGGGTGGGTTGGTTGAGATGTTTGAAGACCGCGTAGAGTTTCGCCGGTTTATAAGTAGCGTATTCTTTATAGTTGGAGAGGAGTGTGTGTAATATATATTTTTTAGTTTTATACCATTGTGAATTATCGTAATCAATCGTCTCCAGGCGCTCTGTAAATTCGCTTTGAATAACAATGGGGAATCTAGGCAAATCGGTATAGACCATCATAGGCACAGTGAATAGGGTAGAGATATGCGTCAAAGTAGTCTCCCGAATGGAGCCAATAGAGAGCCCTAGATTTAATTGTTTCACTTTACTGGCAAAGAGGCGGTAGTCTTGTAGCGATAGTTTAACATCATAGGTCACCCCTTGAATATCTTCCCAGAAGACAATACCATCCACGGGTAGCAATTGCTTTAAATAGGGCACACAGGCCGTAGATAAGGCCACGGGTAAATCAATCCAGAGGTGCCCATGGGTCATAAATCCCTTAACCCGATAGTTATAATCCAATACGATTTGGGTAATATAAAAGCGCGAAGGGTTTAATAAGAAGTTCTCAATCCATAATTGTAGGGTATAGAGGCTGTATAAGACCGTATCTTCTGTATGTTGAAAGGTCTGACATTGTTGCAGTAGCGTTTTAATCTGCCGATATTTGCTAAATCCAATACGCTGGGTAATATTTTTACTGGGATCCACCAATACAAGAGGTTCAAAATAGTTATCTTGTTTAAAGAGCATGATGAAGGGAAGAATTGTGTCTTGACCCACCCACCATTGCTTGAGTTTTGTAGCGTAAGGGCATTTTACAGTGGCCAGGGACTGGTTGTCCCGATTCCAGACGATTAATAGGACACCTGCTTTGTGTAAGAGGTCATAGAAGAATTGTGGATTTTTCTCATCTTCTTGAGCAATATATTCATTAAAACGTAGAAACGCATCATAGAGGTTTAGGTGTCTTGCCATCTGATATCTAATCCCTCCAGAAATTTCATTAATGGCCGGATAAGGCATCAGTAAGGTATCCATCCATGCATCTATATTGAATACTTTACGGTAAGAGGGGTATTTCGTGAGCCAAGCATGCATGGCTTTCCGTTTGACATATTCTTTTTCGGGAGAGAGAGCTACCTTTGCTAAGAAAGACTGTAGAACCATACCATCCTCTAGGGTCATAAAGGTGAGAGGGTCAAGGCTCTTGTGTAGATGTTTAATCAGGGCACTCTTGGATTCAATGCCCATGAGATAGGCGACCGAAGTGAGAAAGGAATCTTTACTCACGGGAATACCGCGGCGCAGTAAGCATTGTGCAGTCTTAACGTTATTTTTACAGAGTTGGTATGGAACCGTAGGGTAGAGAAATTCATGAAGCGATTGTGGGATGGTTCCAATACGGTTATCTGCCAATTGTTTCGGTTTATCAATAATATAGCCTTCATCTTCTACTTTTGGCTGCTCTGGCTCCTTTTCATCCGTCTCGCCCTTTACGCCTTTCAAGCCTTTTTCGCCTTTTACACCCTTCACAACTTTCGCAACCTTCTTATCCTTCTGAATATTTTTAAAACAGCAGGGTAACTTAACATCATTATGACCAGTCTCTTTTAAGTATCCCACATAATGAGGTGTATCGGGGCTATTGTGCCAAGTGGGATGTTTGTAGAGCAACATGGGTTCTTCATCGTCTAGCGGGCATTTTTGGTCTGCGCGTCCAGGTGCTAAGGGCACTTGTGATTTAGGGCACCAAATGCGTGGGCATATATAGACGTTCGGGTGCTTAGGGTCACTACCATATTCAATTGCATTATCGTAACCATCTTTATAAGGAGATGCATCAATCACTGCTTTTTGTTCTTTGGTAATGCCCACGGGTTGTCGCAGATCAGAGATTTGGCACTTTGTAGCGTAGCCTTTGGTCAATGTAAAAATATTGGGGTCAATTTGCTTCAACATGGTATTGAAGAAACGCCGATATTCCTTTCCAATGGCACCTCCTTCAAACTCATCGTCTGACCCAAGACTGAGTTCGCTGCCATCACTTGGCATCCGTGGCGATTGCGATACTAAACGAGGCGGCGGCACAATCACTTCCTCTTCCTCCGCTTCAGCTTCCTCTTCCTCTTTCTCTACCTTGCCCACACCAACCCCCTTTGCTTTCGGCTGTTCTAATGATTCCCAATACAGTAGCGCCGTCCGCGTCCAGAATAAGGCATTGTGTATATCGTGAAACGAGGAAGCATTGTCAATATTAATCTGAATACCAAAACTAATAACCGACAAATGCATCAATAGCCCAATATTGCGAATATCCTTACGTTTGCGCTCTGGAATCGGGCGCTCATGCTCTTGGCGAATCTCTTCAAAGTAGTCTCGCACTTCTGCCTCGTCCATACCATATTCTTGCAGGTCAATGATAATATCTAGCAATGGGATATCCAGAGCGATACGGCTTTTAATATAATCCCGAATATTCTTGGTTTGTCCATATTTCTGGATACGTTTAAACTGTAAGTCAAATAAATTCTTTTGAATCCGAATCTTTGAATCCACATTGTAAATAGGCAATAACGAAGAGATATATTTAGAAATGTTCTTTAGATTCGGATTTTTAACCATGACATTGGTGCGCAGAGATAGATTTTCAATCTCTAGCTTAATCACGGATATATTAAGAAATTGTTGTAGATAATCGGTCAGCTGTTGGCTGTGTTTTTTTAGAATTTCATAAGTAATATTCTCAGAGAAATCCAGTTTATAGAAAATATAGACATTATAGGCGCTATCTATCCGAATTTGCGCATACAGTTTAGAGCTCTCTTGTAAGAAAGAGTAGATGACCACTTGAGTTTGCCCATTCATTTTATCCATACTCGTCCATTCTTCAAAGTAATCCAGCGGAATGCGATGTTGTTTAAACACTTTATAGTAAATATGGTTGAGGTCATCAACAAATTGGATAAAAGAGCATAACTTAGAGGAGTGGATGGCATTAAATATCTGGGTCAAGCTGAGCGCCGTTTTCATTTTCAGAGTTCCTTTAAATAGGGCCCTGTTATAGACGCACAGGCTTTGTTGGGTCATGGCTTGGTGTCGCCGCCGATCTGTTTTCCAGAGGCGATTTAGGAGGGATTGTTCGTTTAGATAACTGGTCTGCATACGTGCAGTCAGGTTTAACACATCTTTCTCACTCGGGAAATAGTAAGACATAATCTCAGGGGTAACGCCTTTTAAATCTTCAAAGAAGACCAAATTAAAATGGGTAATCCATAACAGTCTTTCTCCAGTAAATTGTGCAACGGCTTTCTCACCGCCACGGCTTTTGACGACCATAAATGGGTTTGCATTGTATGGGGATGAAGATATGTTAAAACGCAAGGCACCACCATCGTCTGTCCATATATAGGGCACGCGTTTAGTTGTCTCCCGTCCTAAAAAGATGGCTAATTTATGAACGGCATTATTGACAGAATCATCGGTATAGAGTGTTTCAAAGATAAACCGAATCGCTGCGGATTCTGGGTCTTGAAAGATCGCTTCGCCTAAGTGTTTCTTTAACATACCCTTGTCATATGATTTGCGCCCTTCAAAGAGCTTTAATTGTGCTTTTATATCGTCAGACCATTGATTTGAAACGAAGTAATAATGAATGACCTCATTTCTATTTACCCATTGTGTAACTTTGACAATGGGTGGAGTCTCTGGATACATTAAATGGCATGACATTGCTCCTCTAAAGAATAGTTATAAAAATATACGCTTATATTAGAATGCCCAAAGACGTTAAGAAAGACATTAAAGATAAAAAAGAAAAATGCGATAAATGCGGTGGAAAGAAAACAACCGTGAAGAAAACAGTGCAGAAAGGTGGCGGCTGCGGTTGCGCGGCGACCCCCTCTTATTAAGCTAAGTGGCGACCCGAGCAAAAATGCCCGCTAATAGCTACAAATAGAAGTATCATTTAGTTTATATTGGTCGCCTCCACTTGCTTTGCATCTATCTGTATAGCTAGACGCCCCCGCAGCCATATTATAATCGGATGCTAATCCGCAGCTATTATTTTTATAAACACCTCCACTTGAGATGCATGTCAATATATTATCCCGTGCGGTATTATCTCCAGCAGCTGCCGCTCCAGATCCTGTAATATTTATATTAATGGTGCTGGTGCCACCAATACCCGCTCCTTTATTTACAGCAGAACCCGTAGGTGTGGCAAGTGCCACCGCATCTGTAGCTTTCGCTGGGGCCGCCGGGCTCGCCGCTTCTGGCTCTGCTGCGACCGCTACATTTTTAGTTACCGCTGCTGCCGCCCCCGGTGCCACACCCGGTGTATTTTTGCTGGGGCCCGTCATCGGCATACCCGAAGGCACGCCCTGCCAAGGAATTTCAATATATTCATTGTATTCAAATTTAGGCATAATAGAACCCACTTGCGTCTGGTTGGCATCGTCCAATGGAGTGCCCATTAAGTCTCCAAAGACGACGGGCGAAACCGGGCTTTTACCACCCACAGGAATACATACTGGAGGATGCTTCTCTGGCACGGAAAAGCCAAAGCTGGTTTGGCGAATCTTACTTTCCGTCGGTAAATAGACACGCTGTCCAGTGCACATATTACCCGAAGCCCCGGTAGCTACTTCTGTCGGGTAATAATTAACGCCTGCACCCGCTGCACCAGCCTCTCCTCCATTTGCTAAATAAATACCAGCCTCATCCTTATTTCCGAACAAACCTTTTTCTTTCAGATATTTCAGCAACAGATTGGTATCCGTATCGCTTAGTCCAAGAAGTGCCCCATCAATCTTACCACCACTGACTCCCGTAATATCCTTACTCTCAAATTTACGACCCAACGGGGTTAGCTTCTCCGTTTTTCTCAATGCTTCCCCATTTTTAATCAGTAGTTCATCGTCAAAGGTCTTTAAATACAGCTCTATCAGCGCCTCTTTGGATAAATTCTTATTGCTCTTGAATTCATCTTCAAAGTCCATGTATTTCGTATGGCGTAAGAGTGCCATAAACTTATAAGCATTGTAATCAAAGTAGATAAACAGATCCCGTAGGGGCAATAGAATCTCCTTAATCGGCTTTTTACTTAATACTTTTTGATAGAGCTCTTTCACATAAGCAATAACCTCTTTCTCTTCAATCATCCGAGACATTTCAGGGGAAAGAACATTGCTTTGAGTTTTCACCAAGCGCTTGTATTCTTCCGAGTTATAGAGACGAATCTCCAATTCACCCATGGTGTATTCGTTACGATCCAGCGCTTTGATATGCTTACTGAGTTCAGCCGCGGTCGGATTTCTATCTAACACCGAGAGATAGAGTTCAATGAGATACTGATTTTCCTCAGTGGAGATAAAAGGCTCTTCAATCCGATAATACTTTATCCAAACTAATATGGCGAATATTGATGGAATAATGATCCATAAGAACTGTTGCCATGTCATTTCCTTAACAGATTTAAATATTTTAATTTTCCTATATAGAATAAATGAAGCATGTCGTTATACTGGGTGGTGGAATCGCAGGAATGTATGCCGCTCTAAAATGTATAAAACTAGGATGGAAAGTGACCTTAATTGAACAAAAAGAGAGACTCGGTGGAAATATACATACCATTTACAATTACAAAGAGGGAATACCACCTCTAGAAGCCGGTGCAGGAAGATTCAATGAAGACCATCAACAATTGATTCATTTAATACACTATTATGGTCTAACACTTGCTCAACTCTCTACCGATAAAGATTTTTACCCCGTCCTAGAATGCAAGTCTCCTATCGTTAAAGTAAATGAATCGCTTCTCCTTCAAAAGGTGATTGATTATAGTAAGAACATTTCCAATGCGCTACTAAAAGAAATTAATTTCAGTCAATTGTGTGAAATGGCCCTTGGTTATAAGAAGACCCGCCTACTGATAGAGGCCTTTGGATACAATGCCGAATTCTTAGTGGAAAATGCCTATACCTCTTTAAAAACATTTCAAGAAGATTTTACAAACAAATATCCCTATTATATCTGCAAAGAAGGCCTTACGGAGCTTGTGGTGCGCATGGAAAATGATTTAGTTAAGCATGGAGTCGCCATCTATAAAGAAACCATCATTGATAAAATAAAAGACATGGACAATGGGTTTAAATTAAAAGCAAAAAACAAGAGCAAAGAATTTCTAGCGGATTATTTATTCTTTGCGCTCCCCAAAAAAGCCTTGATGGAAATCCCTATTTTTAACGATTACACAAGGGCCCTCTTTGACGCCATAGTTCCCATAAGCCTGCACCGAATTTATGGCCAATTTGCAAAACCATGGTTCAAAGAATTACCCAAATTCACGACCGACCTACAACTGCGTCAATTTATCCCAATAGACCCTCTTAATGGCGTCGCAATGATCTCCTATTCCGATTTATTTGATGCAGATTATTGGAAAATTTATTCGGACAAAGGCGCCGCGGTATTGCAAGAGCAATTAAGAAAACAGCTGCAAGAGATTTTTCCTTCAAAAAAGATACCAGAAATCGTATGGACCGAGTCCTATTATTGGAAAGAAGGCGTGCATGTCTGGATACCAAATGTGGATCCGGAAAAGATACGAAAAGAGTTGGCCGCCATCCATCCCCGTATCTCTATCGTCGGAGAAAGTTACAGCATGCGACAAGGCTGGATTGAAGGTGCTCTAGAAACTGTAGAAGAAGCCATCCATAAAATCAAAAAAATAGCGACCACAATAGCAGGAGGCTCAGGCCAATCCTATAAGAAAGAATTCAAGAATAAAGCCTCCATTACCAAGGCCGAACTGCAAGCCTTTAAAATCCAATACCCTGAAGTTAAGTGGGTCTTATTGCAACTCCCGAACGAAGAAAACACGCGGCTCATTGACGTGACTGAATGGATCTATCAGCATCCTGGGGGTGCCCAACCCTTTATAAACCACATGTATGCGGATATCTCCACTTATTTCAAAAAAATAACATCGCACTTTGAAGATAAAAAACTCAAAGACCACGTCTATAAAATGGTCAATAAATATACCCTCACCCATCTGGTTTAAACCGTAAAAATATAAAATGTCATGTATATAAAGAATGTCTGATGTTAATAAATGTAACTTTAATTTATTAAGTAATAAAAATACATTATTATGTTGGTTTACAGCATCATTTAATGCATTAATTCTAAGTCAATATTCTAGAGAATATTTAATAAATTATATGGAAGATAGAAGACATACCTATAATCCGGTAGATATATCATCTACATGCGTTAGGGAATTATCAAGGGATTATGCTTTATCATTTATTGATTACTATTTATATAGACAATATATAGAAGAACAAGGCTTTATAGCCAGAACGGCATCTAAATCCTTTGGAGCAAAGCCCCTATTAAATATAGAATTTTTAGGAGGTTTTTTTATAAATGGATTACGTTCAATTTTAAATGTTTTGGATATACCCAATTTAGAAATAAAAAAAATTGTAAATCCTACACTAGAACAAGTAACTTCAAATCCAAATCCTGATTTTATTATTGTAGAGGAATTTAATCCAAAAATTCAAAACATATATTATGGTAATAATAACTATGTATTAAATGCTGCAGTTCTCCATTCAATTAATAATATAGATCCTCATTATTCCGCATTAATCATTTGTAATAATGAGGGATATATCGCGGATACTATTTATATTAGGGATATCAAAAAATATTATAGACCTTTTGATTGGATGGTAATGACTGACAGTAAAGAGATTTCTCTCTATTCAGAAAGAAAACATAATAAAATTAAATTTGCGATATATGTAAAAATGCTTCCTCTAACGGGTGGTAAAAAAATGTTAAAAGATTATACGGTCAAAGAGCTAAAAGATAAATGTAGGGCTCGCAAAATTAAGCATTCTGGTCTGCGAAAAGCCGAATTAATAAAAGCTCTTCGCAGCTAAATGTATAGCATTTTCAAATATTCTTTCATATATTTTTGTTCATTGATTGCCTCATTGTCGGTAAATTCCTCCACCGCTTTTTCAAAATCTTTCTTGGTAATAATTTTTTTCTTACTCGGGTCTTCCGAAAAGACACGCATGCTATGAATAAACTTTACCTTGGTAAAAAGCAGTTCCATGTCTCCTCCATTAAATACAAAATGGTCTCTATATTTATGCAATAATTCCACATCTATCGCCCCCTCTTCTATCGCCCATTTATTTTCTTCTACGATGGACAGAAAAATATCCTTTAAGTTCGCCGCCGAATAATCAGGAATGGTAAATTTAAAGGGAAAACGCCGCGCCAATCCAGGGTTCGTTTTAAAAAAGCGCCTCTCTAAATCATCTTTGTAGCCGGCAATAATACAGACCAGATCACTTTTGTATTCACTTAGATATTGGTTTAACGTATCAATGCATTCGCGTGAGAAACTATCCTTCTGTTCAGTATCTCCCAAAGAATATGCTTCGTCAATCACCAGAATGCCACCCATCGCCCGTTCAATAAGTAACTTGGTCTTAATGGCCGTTTGTCCCAAGTATTGTCCCACCAGATCCGCGCGCTTGGCAAACGTCACTTTACGTTCAGGCAAGATACCCAAATCCGCATAAATTTCAGAGAGAATATAAATGAATTTCGTTTTACCAACCCCTGGCCCACCATACACCACGGTATGGAGCATGTCTTGATTCCCATCCCCGTCCAATTCTTGTAGATAAAAGACAATCAGTTTTAACACTTCACGTTTCATATCTTCCAATCCCACCATTTTGATAAAGCGCGTAATGGATTCATGTAGCGTATAGATTTTATAAAACGGAATACTGTGCTGTTTTCTCTTTGATACTTTTCTTTTTTGTGAATAAAAATCCGATAGCAAAATCAGGTCACTTAATTGTTTAATTTCAAAATCCCAATGATCGTAAAAGCGATTGCTACGCGAAGGATCGCGATATAGTATTTTATTCGGCGCTAAATGATAAGCGATCTTGCAATTCGCGCGTTTAGAAGACGTATCTTCTGTCTCCGCTTCTGTATCGGCTTCATACTTACGTTTTGAGCTTGTTACGTCCTCGTCCATTGTAGATTAACACCACTCCAATGTTTAAACCCTTTATGCTGCGCGCCCCTTGCCCTTGCCCTTTCCTCTACCCGATACCTCAGCAGCCTGAGCATGTGCCGACGCATTGCGTTCTGCCGTTTCTCTACGACGTTCTTCTGCGTTATGAATCTGAATATGATAACGGGCATACTCCAGTCTAATTTCCTCTAGTTTAGCTCGCATTTGGGTATGCATCTGTGTCCATTCTTCTCTCATCTTCGTTGGAAAATATAGGGGCGCATCTCTATTCATACTAATATTTACCTGTGCGAGCCAATCTATTAAACCTTCCAACAGAGCTTCTTTAGCCCGTATGGTGTCCATGTTAGATGACATTAGTGCATCATCAAATTGTTTTCTAAATGAAGCATTTTCATTTAGATAACGAACCAAGTAGAAGTTTATAAATGAAGAAGACCCTGGTTGATTACGATATTTTTTTACAAGTGCTTTATAAGACGCAAGGTAAGATTCTCCTGAGGCATTCGCGAAACTTTGAGCAACCTTATCATTTACGATAAAGGTATCTATGCTATAAGGATACTGCGTTTTTATGAAATCCAGAAGGGCATAGGTTGCTCTATTATTCAGAGCAGGATAGGTTTTTTTTATTTTTATATGAGCGGCTTCGTCACTTTCTTGTTGCATCTTCTTGCTCGCGCTGGATAATCTTACTTGTTCCTTTGGCGAAAGCAAGGCATCTATTATGTCAAATCCACGTGGCACAGTTCTGGACATCTATATAGCTACTTTTAAAAAAGAAAATTTAAATTTACTGATTACTACGTGTGCGAGAACGTGTTACGCGACCACTCGTGGAGGGCTCGGCCTCTTCCGCTGCGACCTGAGCCGCCGCAGTCTCCTTACGTGTTTCGCGTTTTAACTTTGCTGCGGCCGCTTTTTTTTGCTTGGCCGCCTCTATTTCCCCTTCAATTTCTGCCATACGCGCCAGACGCTTTCCATGTAATTCGGTTAATTTCGCAACCATTTGGGTATATATGTGTTCCCATTCTTTTCGCATCTTAGATGCAAAATTTATATCCGCTGCAAATTTTTGATTGGCCACATCCAATGGCATCATTACCCATGCAAGATTTGATTGCATGGTGTATTTAACAGTATCTAGTTTCTTCGCATTCGCCAGTTCCTCCTCATATTTCTTATTAAATGCATCCGTATGGTATTTAATGTTTAGGAAACGAAATTTATAAAAGTATAACAGTGGATGACCCCATACAAATGCCTGTGTTGACGGTGTAAAATGTTGAATCACACTATCATATTGTTTATCTGACAAGGGATACACATCTTGCTCAATGGTTTTAAAATTTAACTCCGCCATTTTCTTTTCATTTAAAATGAATAGAGTTATAATAAAAGGATACATCATTTTGATAAACTCAAGTAGATCCCTAATAACTCTATAATTTATCCCTGGGAAATCTTTTTTTATTTTTAAATCGTAAATTTCCTCGCTATTCTTTTGAATTATTTCGCGCATTTCCTTGTTTGCAGATAAGCTACTCATCTCCTTCGGCGAGAGAGAGCTAATCACTTTTATCATATCATCCCGATTCATTTTACTTAAATAAGCAGGCAGTTCTTCCACTGCAGACATCTATATATATAGCCACTTTTTAAAAATAAATAAAATAGGTATAAAGCTCTCTATACACATATAATATAAATGACTTGTCCTATGCGTCAATTCCCAATGTTCAATATCGTTACAATTCTAATGCATACATTGGCCACAGTGATACCACAATGTGAATCCTTCATAAAACGTCAAATTTCAACGCATTTTTGTAAATCAAAGGAGGCATGAACATCTGCTTCGTTTGGATAACCAAAGCAATTTGTTTGACATGGAATCCCATTCTCATACAGTGTAAGATTTTGATGGACATGACCACATAACCAATACCGCAGCGGTGCCTGAAACATTCTTTTTAAATCTGTCGCAAACATACTCACCGAAGGTAAGTCTTGGTAGATTCCGTTCATTTCAACCATAGGGGCGTAATGGGTTAAAAAGATATGAGAATGTGACTTCGCCTGTGCCCGATTCAGAAACTCAACATGCCGCTGGTGCTCCTGAATCATCTGATCCCTAGAATAATCTTTTAACCAATATCGTTTATTTTTTCGCTCAAATGCTTCCACCGTAGGTTCGCACCATAGGGTGCATCCAGAAATTACAACGTCATCTATCTCAACCGTTCGGCACTGCAGATACTCAATCCCTAGTTCCGCACAAAGCGATTCCAAAGATTCTTCAACCGCATCTAGCGTATGCCCATAGTATTCATGGTTCCCAGGGACAAACAGCACCGTTTCATAATTGGCCGCACACCTTTCTAGAAAAGGAATTAAATTCTTATGATATGCACCACATATATCTCCAATCAACGCCAGATTCGGTGCGACAGGATCCAACGGAAACGGATGTTTATAAGTTTCCAAATGAATATCAGACATATATTGTAGCTTCATTGCGCATTTATTATTAAACGCGACATCTCTTTAATGGGTGTAATAAAAATTGAAAATGATGAATCTAAAATATCTATATATCCATCCCTATATCCCCCATACATATCACCTCAAACAAAATGAAGGACCTTTCTTGGGAAATCATCGATCGCTACTTCGCGCAGGGCGGCGGCAAGGAGAATGCCAACCCCATTGTGCAGATGCAGATTGAGAGTTACAACGAATTCATTGATAAGAAGCTACCGCAGATTATTCAGGGATTCAACTCTATCCAAATCTGCCACAACTACAAGGAGAGCGTGAAGGATTTCGCCTATAAAATCTTTATAAATATCCAGAACCCATCGCTCTCCAAGCCTGTTTTCCAGCAGCAGGATGGTAGCCAGATTCTGATGACGCCGCATATCGCTCGCATGAACAACCCTACTTATGCGTCCAACCTCTATGCGGATGTGCATATTCTGACCGAGACGATCAACGCCGACGATATTAAAGAGAAAAATGAAGTCAAGGTGCCTAATGTGAATGTGGGCAAGATTCCGATCATGGTGCGCTCCAAGGCGTGTATCCTGAATCAAATCCCTGGCATTTCTGAGAACAGTGATCGCGAAGAATGCCGTTATGACCCCGGTGGCTATTTCATCGTCAATGGAAATGAAAAAGTGGTCATCAGTCAAGATCGGATTAGCGAGAATAAGACACTGGTATTCTCGGCCAATGGCTGCCTTACAGAGGGGCTGACGGCAGAGATTCGTTCGGCGCCCGATGGTGTGTTTCTGCCACCGAAGACGACGAGTCTAATCCTAAGTGCGAAGCCAAACCACATGGGCCGCACCATTCGCCTAAATACCTCTTTCATCCGTTCGGAGATTCCCCTCTTCATTATGTTCCGGGCGCTCGGTGTGCAGACCGACCAGGAGATTCTCAGTCATATCGTCTTCAACATTGGGGATGAGAAGCAGAGCCGAATGCTGATTGAGTTGATGGCCACGGTGGATGATGCCTCGGATATTTATACCCAAGAGCAGGCGCTCAAGTTCCTTATGCGCTATGTAAGCCTCTCTGGCACCCCGAAGGAATATCTAGAGCAGCCAGAGCAAGCCCGGAAGATTCTGCTCCATGTGATTGAGAATGATTTCCTGCCTCATGTGGGTAAGAGTCTCAAGCGAAAGGCACTCTACCTCGGGTTTATGGTTCGTAAAATCCTAAAGATTTACCTGGGCTATCAGCTGCCCGACAACCGTGACAGTTATCTGCACAAGCGCATTGACACGCCTGGTGTGCTACTGAGCAACCTCTTTCGCCAGTGCTGGGGCAAGATGATTAAAGAGATGCGTAATTCCATTCAGCGCGAGATTCAGCAATGGCGGGCAACACCAACCATTCCCGCGAATATTATCAATGCGTCAAATATCCATCGGTTTATCAAACAATCGGTGGTAGATATGGGAATTCGTTATGCGCTTTCAACGGGCAACTGGGGTGTAAAAACCCTAGGCAGCTTCCAAAATATTCGTGCCGGTGTTGCCCAGGTATTGAACCGCATGTCTTATCTATCCACGCTCTCGCACTTGCGCCGTATCAATACGCCAATGGAGAAGAATGGCAAGCTGGTGCAGCCGCGTAAGCTAGAGAACAGCCAATATGGAATGATTTGCCCAGCCGAAACACCGGAGGGCGGTTCCGTAGGTCTGGTTAAGAATATTGCGCTCAGCACCAGAGTGACGACCTCCTCCAGCAGCGTGTATGTTCGCAAATGTGTAGAGGAGCTCGGTGTTAAAATCTTTAACGACCAGGTGACCAATACGATGGAATATCTGAACGAAATGGGTGAGGACAAATCGGTTCATATTATGATCAATGGCGACCTCATTGGCTACCATCAAGACCCCGTCGCCTTTTATCAAACCATTAAAAGCCTAAAACGCAGAGGTCAGATTTCTCCCATGACAGGTATCGTATGGGATGTGCCTCAAAATATTATTACCATTACCACAGAGGCTGGCCGCATGTGTCGCCCACTGTATATTGTAGAGAACAAGGACCTGCGCCTCTATCATTTGATGCGCGCGAATCCCGATTTCTGGAAGGACATGTCGCAGCGTTCCTTTATGGATTATGTCGCGCTGCTGGATACGAATGAGGAAGGATTTATTGAATACATGGATGTGGATGAGATTGATAAGTCCATGGTGGCCATGACGCAAGACTATCTATCCAAGAGTGCGAAAATGACATATATTCCTCCTAAATATACCCATTGTGAAATTCATCCCAGCCTAATGTTGGGTGTGCTCGCTTGCAATATCCCCTTCTCCGATCACAATCAGTCGCCCAGAAACTGTTATCAGTGTCTATGGGAAGAAGAGCCCGTGCTAATGGCAAATGGCACAAAGAAAGCCATCAAGGACGTGGTCATTGGTGATAAAGTAGTGACCTTTAATCCGGTCACAAAAAAGACTTCCACGACGACCGTGGTGTATCAATATGTCCGCCCGACGGATAAGCCAATTGTGAAGGTAGAGACCAAAAGTGGTCGGCGAATTGTAACGACCGACGATCATAAGTATATGACCACAGAGGGTTGGCTAGCACCGAAAGATTTCAAAGCGACCACAAAGGTGGGTATTCTCAAGTCGGCTCTATACTCTGAAGAATACAGGGTTGCCGAATCATTCACCTATGAGGGTGAGTTGGTGTTTATGTCGGTGAAGATTACTCCGATGCCAAACTGCCGTATCGCGGATATTACCGTAGAATCCGACCACCATTGCTTCTTTGGTGGCGATCATTTCGCGGTTCATAATTCTGCCATGGGTAAGCAGGCGGTCGGTATCTATATGTCTAATTTCAACCAGCGCATTGATACGCTGGCACATGTCTTGAACTACCCTCAGAAGCCCCTGGCACGGACAAAGCTCTCTAAATACACCAATTCAGACAGTCTGCCCTCGGGTGTCAATGCAGTGATTGCAATTATGACGAAGACAGGTTACAATCAAGAAGATTCCGTCATGGTAAATAAATCTGCACTGGATCGGGGTCTTTTCACGAGCACTTATTACAAGGCGTATCGCGATCAGTGTTCTAAAAATCACAGCACGGGTGAGGAGGAGCAATTCACCAAGCCCACACCAACCACATCGCATGTAAAACCCTATAATTACGATAAGCTAGACGAGACAGGCTTTGTTCAGAAGAATACCTTTGTAGATGATGGCGACATTCTGGTAGGAAAAGTAATGCCGCACAAAGTCCAGGGGCAAATATTCCCGCGCGATGCGAGCACGGTCATGAAAACCAACGATAGTGGAAACATTGATATGACTTATCAGGGTGTGAATAGTGAGGGTTATAAATTCACCAAGATTCGTCTGCGCAGTTACAGAAAGCCCACGGTTGGTGACAAGCTGTCCAGTCGGCATGGACAGAAAGGCACGATTGGCATGGTCTATAATCAGGAGGACATGCCTTTCACCAAGGACGGCATTATGCCCGACATTATCGTCAATCCCCACGCAATTCCTTCGCGTATGACAGTGGGACAGCTGATTGAGTGTATCATGGGCAAGTCCTGTAGTATGTTGGGCACATTGGGCGATGCGACACCCTTTACAGATTGTTCTGTGGAGAAAATCGCAGATGTGCTAGAGACATATGGACTGGAGCGGTATGGTAATGAAATTATGTATAATGGTCGCACAGGTGAAATGATCCATACAGAGATATTTATTGGCCCGACCTTCTATCAGCGGCTAAAGCACATGGTAGTGGATAAGCAGCATTGTCTCACCCTAGATCACGAGGTATTGACCGAAGAGGGTTGGAAGCTATTTCCGAATCTGACCGCAGAGGACAAGGTTGCAACACTGCAGTATGGTGAGATCGTGTATGAGCGTCCTCTTCAACAACATTACTATCCTGATTATAAGGGTAAAATGTATCATATTCGCAATGCCGAGATAGACCTGGATGTGACCGCCGAACATCGTATGTGGATTTCTACCTGTCGCGCTACCCATCAGACATGGTCTCCTTATTATTTGACCAAAGCCGAGAATATTGTAGGCAAGTATGTCAAATATAAGAAAGATGCACACTGGTCAGCGCGTGAATGGCAGTTTGAATTGCCGCCACACGAATGCGCAGCCGCCTATCCGGTGCATATGTATGATTGGCTCGTCTTCTTTGGTATCTGGATCACACAGGGAGGTGTAGAAGCCAAAACAAGAATGGTATGCCTCTCCCAATGTGTTCGCGAATACGTTGGCGATATTCTTGCGGGGGCTCTGAACAAGCTAGGCTATTCGTATGAAATATCCGGAGAGACAATCCTGATTAAAGACGACCAGCTCTATAACTATCTAAAAGACTTTGATGGGTCGCGTCTTCCAGATTGGGTATGGAAGCTCAGTGCCTCTCAATGTAAATATCTCATCTATGCGATGCAGCTAGAAGGGGGTTATTTCGCCAAGGACTGTGAAGAATCTGAATACTATACGCCTTATCAGACAATGGCAGACGATTTCATGAAGCTCTGTATTCATGCGGGCTGGACTGGAAATATGTCCCTCTATATCAAAGAGGGCACTGAGACCATCTACAATGGCGATCATGTGGTGGTAGCCAACAACAATGTCTGGAAGATTAAAGTGGATAAGGATGCCACCACTATGAATCCCGAAGTAAATCAGCCAAACCATACGCCATACCAGCGCGAACAGGTATATTATTACGAAGGCCCAGTCTTCTGCCTCAGTGTCTCATCGGAAGTGTTTATGGTGCGGCGCAATGGCAAGGCGGTCTGGACAGGAAACTCTCGTGGTTCAAATGGCCCGATTGTGACACTGACCCGACAGCCAGCCGAAGGCCGTGCCCGCAATGGTGGTCTGCGTTTTGGTGAGATGGAGCGTGATGCGATTGTTGCGCACGGTGCGGGTTGCTTCTTGAAAGAGCGCATGATAGATGTCAGTGATAACTATCGCGTCTTCGTCTGTAAGAAATGCGGTCTCTTCTGTGTAGCGAACCCTGAAAGAAATATCTTCAAATGTAATTCTTGTAAAAATCAGATTGATATTGTGCAGGCACGGGTGCCCTATTCCATGAAGCTACTGATTCAAGAGCTCATGACCATGGGTATTGCGCCCCGCATGACAGTTTAGCGCGCCCCCGCACACAGTCTATGGTCTCTCACATAGCTTCAAAAGCTATCCAGCTGCGCTCTAAAAATATCAGGATTATACATGGGTTCCACATATTCACAATCAAACACATATTCTTCTGGGTTATTTTCCATTATTTCCAGGGCGAATACAACACCTACATTTTTTGCCAGCGGATAAATCAAAATATCGGTTAGATCCATGGTCATAATAGAGCAAGGCAGTTTATTAATATTTACTTTTTTGGAAATATAGAGTCGTGAGATTTTATGGGTGTCATACACAATTTCATTGAGTTGAATTTTAGAGGCCACATGCACATATTTTTGCATTTCAACGGCATGATGGTGAAGAGGAAACCCAATGACAAAATTCTTTTCTTTATACACCAATCCCATGGTTTGATAATTGGAACGCAGCAGGGATACGTTCATAGGCAACGGCAGCAATGCCATCCCACAATTTATCTATCAATATACCCAAACGTTTAAACCGCGACCACTTGTGGGATGTGTTGCACAATGTCTTCGCGAAATTCTTCAGCGCACGTCTTCTCGTATGCTGTCGTTTTTTCTTCAGGTGTTATGTAGGTATAATAGGCTGTAAATGCTTTGAGTGCATCCATATGATATATAGCTACCCGTTCCTCCTCTTCATATACTGTATATCCGTAGATGATACAGATGTATTTGTTCGTATCTGTATCAAGATAGGATTCTTCATCATATATCATCGCTATGTTTTCCATACCTAGCTCGCGGCTGGCTACTACTGACAAAATAGTTTCGTATAAGAAGTCTATAAAGCCATTACCATCGTAACCGATTCCTTTGTATGTTAATTTTAGAGATCCGCCAATATATTTATGGATCCCGCCTACATGTATATATTTACCTTTTCTAGGTCCATCATGAACGTCATACTTTACACCCTTGTATAAATATTTTTGTTTTCTACGGATTTTAGGACCGCCACCAGTGACTATACCTTTATACACATTCGTAATCTTCTGAATAATGGGTATAGCGAGAGGTTCGTCTATATATTGCGTTCCCATATTCGTGCCAGGCTTTTGACACTTACATGTTGCATCTATTGGTTGTGCGTATAGAGTGATATTACATTTAATATCGTCACGCTCGTATTGAATGTGCGGTGAATTCATAGGTGTATAGTATGTTTTATGGGTGTTTATTAATGGATCCGTTGGATCTTTACTGGGTGATATTCCGATGGTAATGTGATCGCCGATTGTGGCAGTAACCTGCGTTTGAGTTCTTGGAATGATAGATCTATTTCCTCGTTGTATCACCGCCCCTGGACTTTCTTTTTCAAAAGCTACCACTCCACTTTTATCCACATAAATTAGTAGTTGTAACGCTTTTAGACCATATGTATATGACCATCCATTTGGCATCAAGATACTATATACTGTTTTATTGGCAACAACCCATTCACGGAAGAATGATTTGATATGTGGTATGCACTTTCTGTTTGAACACGTAAAATACACAAAGTATATCGGTGTAATGGGGCAGCTGTTGAAGAAATCTTCCAGATTCGCAATAGATACCGACAGTGGAAGTTTATGATCTGGTTGCATATGACGTCATTATACCCAAATGTTTAATCCATTTAAACCGATGCACATATGAATCTATAATGAACAAGCACCATGTATAAATCAAAAATTCAAAATTCAAAACAGCGTTCCGCTAGGGAAGACAAGAAGCGCCTTCTAGAGTTTCCCGATAAAGACCAGGAGTATGCCATTGTGCAGGATATGCTCGGTAATGGTCGCGTAAAAGTCGTATGTGAAAATAAGCAATCCTATGTAGGGCGTATCTGTGGTGCGCTGCGTAAATTCAAGTCAAAAACTATGATTGAAGTGGGTGACATTGTCCTCATTTCCAGACGCGATTATGAGACAGACGTTAAAAATGTAGATGTAATTTATAAATACGACCTTTTGGAAGCCAATAAGCTCAGCTACGAAGGCTATCTCCCCGTCTATCTGTATAAGGTCTATACCAAGGACGAGAAGTTCAGCAATACGGTCACTGAAGATAACAGTAATAACGACTATATTTTCTTTGCTGAAAACGAAAAAGATGATGTGGATATTGCGAATATCTAACCGCTTATTTTTATGTTTTTAATATCTATCATGTATTATAACGCAAACAAATGAAAGTCTTACGCTTTGATGGTGCTTCTCGTGGAAACCCGGGACACGGTTCCTGTGCTGCCGTCGTCATTGAGAATAATCAAGTGATACAACATACATTTCGTAAATTACCAGGTATTGTGACAAATAATCAAGCCGAGTATATGGGATTGATCGCAGGCTTAAGAATGGCAGCCGCGTATGGGTTTAAAGAAATTCAGATAGAGGGCGATAGCAAACTGGTGATTGAACAACTCTTTGGCAGTTGGGAATGCAAACATCCTCGTATCATAATGCATTATAAAACGGCTAAAGAGTTATTAAAACAATTTAATTTCGTAAATGGTCGTTGGATACCCAGAGAACAAAATAAGGAGGCCGATGCCTATTGCAACCAGGCACTGGATAAGGGTCAAATGAACGGTCTGGTCAGCTGGTTTGATACACCGATTGTGAAGAAGGACAAGGTTGATTTACGCAATTTCTTTCAAGTCGTCCTTACATAGCGGGCACGTGGTATGCTCTTTCAGCCAAAGCGTGATACAAGGCCTGCAGAAGAGATGCTTACAATGCTTCAACTGCATGATCACCGCCTCTTCCGCCCCATTATTAAATGGTTCCACTGCCCCACTGTTACCCAATGCCTCTCCCGCCCCACTGCTACCCAGTGGTTCTAGACAGATAGGACACACTTCTTCTTTTTTATCTGTTTGTATGTAGCTACAAGCAACCCTGTTGATATCTTCAATTCCAATTTTATGATAACCAATGCTATCACAAAGATAGCTGAGTGTCTCATAACTAAAATCATTTTCATCTGAATACATAACAAGCATAACCAGCATCGTATCCATATGTTCTGAGACTAAATGCGACCCTGCCTCCCCCAACTCCATTTCTTCTTGACATAAGGGACATAGATAGATACTCATATACGTTTAGAGAAAATTTATTTTTAAGTAGAATGTTTAACGTCCTTTACGAAGAGCAGCTATCAGCTCTGCCTTCCGTAGTCCAGAGTATTTAATCTTACGCTTTATACAGCGCTCATGTAGTTCTTTTATAGTTAGACTATCAAGTGTTCCTTTTCGTATAGAATTACCACCAGAAAGAGTTGTTCTCACGAGAGGTGGCATTATAATGCGTGTAGTAATCAAAAATGTTCCACTGACTCTGTTAGAAAGATATTTTTTACTTCCATATTCATATATATTTGCTTTGTTAGAGTTATCAAAACAATTTTCTAAAATAAAGGCCTCTTTTGCCTCTTTTTCCTCTTTTGTCTCTTTTGCCTCTTTTGCCTCTTTAAATTCTACTTCTGTCTGACGTGCTTCTTCTGTCTGACGTGCTTCTTCTGTTTCAATGATTAAATCTTTAATTTGCCATAAGAATGGTATATCTTTTTTTTTAATAATTGTAGTAGGTGTATTAGCTTTTACAATAATCTGAAGCCCTTTTAATGTAGTGTCCTTCTCCTTTAATTCGCTAAATCTTTTTTGAATCGTTATTTCAAGTAACATTCCTATTCTAATATAAAGAAAATATTTTTTTAAAGTATAGAACACTATGAAAACACTACTCTTCGCAGAAAGTCCCTATCTCTGTGTAGCTATCACTGTCATCTCTGCCATAGTCGCTTCCCTCCTCGGAAAAAACGCCATCTATATCGTAGCGTTCTATATATTTCTCATGGTCTCTCTCATGATTTTCTATCGTTACCCTTCCCTTGATTTCCATCCCAATCCGAAAGCCCTCATGGCACCTTCCGATGGTGTGGTAAAGAAAATTATATATGATAAAGAAAATCAACGTATCAAAGTTATTGTATTTCTAAATATCTTTAATCAACATCTCCAATTCTATCCCGTAAATGGTGTCATTGCCAGCACCCAATATCATAAAGGGTCATTTCACCCAGCCTACTTCTTAGAGAAATCCGCTTACAACGAACGGATGGTAACCTCTATCAAGACAGATAAAGATACGATTCTCGTCACACAAATCGCAGGTCAAATTGCCCGCCGAATCGTCAATCATGCCAAGCTTAATGCCGCCGTCCGCCAAGGAGACTATATGGGTATGATCAAGCTCTCTTCCAGAGTAGATATTGAATTTTCTTCTAAAATCTATGAGTGTAAAGTAGCTATAGGAGACAAGCTAACGGCCCTAGAAAATATTATCGCCCTAGAAAAGTAGTATGATCTCCATTCATCCCGCTCTGCAAGTGATTCTAATCTGCGCCGGTGTGGTATTGAGCATTGCCGCTTACGGCACCTATCGTTGTAAATCTGCCAACTTTAAAGACCCCTTAACCACCACCTTCCTGCCCGCCCCTTGGGATAAATTCGCAGACGGGTGGGGTGTGACCCATCTGCTCTTCTTCCTCATCCTGACCTACTTCTACCCAGAGCAATGGATTCTTATCTTCCTATTAGGCGTCCTCTGGGAAATCATTGAGAGTTTCTTCCACGACCATCCCTTCTATATCTCTAAATGCAATTATGTATTAGATACCGATCAAGTCGCCGGCTGGTGGTATGGACGCTGGCAAGACATAGTCATGAACAGTATCGGTATGTCTATTAGTTTCATTCTGCATATGATATTCTCCTAAGCTACGGCGCTACACTGTGCTCGCTACAGCCATTTAAGAATATGAGCCCATATATATGTGAATGTAGCTACCATCCAAAATGATCTATGATGATTATATCTCTTACGCGAAGCAGTATGCCGATAAATACGGAGACAAATCCGTCGTATTTATGCAGGTAGGTGATTTTTTTGAATTATACGCAATACATAATGAGTCAGAGAGAATTGGTGCAGATATTTACAAGGTATGCGACCTATGCAATATCCAAGTCAGCCGAAAGAACAAATCCGTTCTAGAAAATTCGCGTCAGAATCCTCTTATGGCAGGCTTTCCAATCTCTGCTATTCAAAAATTTATTCAAATTCTCATTCAACACCAATATACCATTATTCTAATCCGCCAGGTAACACCGCCACCGAACCCAAAGCGGGAAGTTACAGAGATTATTAGTCCATCTACCTATCTAAATGTAGCTACACAGGAAGGCAGCTATCTAATGACTCTCTATTGGGAGCTACATAAAACTCTATGGTCCATAGGAATAGCCCTACTAGATATTACCACAGGCGTCTCCAATGTCTATGAAGCGTATTCTATCCAAGAAGACCCCAATTTCGCATTGGATGAAACGGTTCGTATGATTCAGAATTATCAACCCAAAGAAATCCTAATCATGGGTGAAACCCCTTATAAAGAGGCCTCTCAACTGGTAGAGAGTTATCGCCATATTGTATCGCATCAGCAATGGGGTCAATCCTTTGAAAAGCTCTATCAGCAGAATGCCTATCAAAATGCGGTTCTAGAAAAAGCTTTCCAGCCAAAGGGCATTGTTACACCGATTGAATGGATTGGACTAGAGAGATATCCCACGGCCACTGTCGCCTATTGTGCCATGATACAATTTGCCTATGAACATAATGACCAATTGGTGCAAAAGATAGAAATTCCAACCCTGCTAAAGAATAATACCCGCTTCATTCTGGAATCAAACAGTGTGCAACAATTGAATATTCTAGCTTCCTCCTCTCAAGAGCTCCCCCTAATGACCATTCTTAACCGTTGCGCTACAGCATTTGGTGGGCGACTCTATCGGGAGCGTCTCTTGAACCCAATCATAGACCTTCAGAAGCTACATCGGTATTACGATCAGATAGAGTATTATCAGCAAGAGAGCCGTTATAAATCCATTCATCAACAATTGACGAACGTGATGGATCTAGAGCGCATTCTACGAAAAATTGCTCTAGGAACGCTACAGCCATCGGAGTGGGCAGCCATTGATATCTCTCTGGACGCATCGCGTAATGTATTTGAACAATTGGATCGCTATCCAGAAATGCAGCAGCTTCAACAACTAATGCACAGCTATCAATCTCACCTCAACCTAGACGAATGTGCCAAATACAATATGGTGGATATTCACACATCTCTCTTTAACCCCGCTATTTACCCAGACCTAGACGAGATTGTGGTGCGTGTAGAAAAGGATTTGGCCAATCTAAAAGACTTTTCCACCCAGCTCTCGCGTATCGGCGAAAATGAAACCACGCTCAGTCGGATTGATTACAATGACCGCGATGGCTATTTTCTATGCATTACGAAAAAGCGTTGGGACATTATTCTCAAGATGCAGACCTCCTCTATTCAGGTAGATGGCCGCACTATCTATGTAAAAGAATGCAAGGTAAAACCCATTAGCGCAAGCAGCTCGGTCTTGCGTTTGACACATGCAGCGATAGAGGAATACTCTGACCGCATTATCAGTAATCAGAGACGTCTATCCAATCTCAACGTCCGTTATTACAAGGATTTTCTCAGTTCCTTTGACAATGAATGGCATCACCCTTGGCATCAATTAATCCATACCATTGCAGATATAGACGTCTTGGCCACCAATGCCAGAAATAGCGTAGAATATGGTTATACACGCCCCACCCTAGTAACGCCCGACTCAACCCCTGCTTCCTATTTTAAAGCAACTGCCATGCGTCACCCCATTATAGAGCGCCTGAACAACTTGGAACCCTATGTCTCAAACCATGTAGCACTAGGATATGCCAAGAAGGGATTTCTCTTGTATGGAATCAATGCCTCTGGAAAGAGTTCTCTAATGAAAGCCATTGGGCTAAACATTATTATGGCACAGGCCGGTATGTTTGTTCCATGTGAATCGTTGGAACTCGCACCCTACCATCATCTTTTTACGCGCATTATGAGCAGTGACAATATTTATCGGGGTCATAGCACATTTACGGTAGAGATGCTAGAGCTAAAAAATATTCTACAGCGTTGTGATAACCATAGTATTGTGCTAGGCGACGAACTCTGCTCTGGAACAGAATCGGTTAGCGCCATTTCTATTGTGAGTGCTGGTATTCACCATTTGCTAAAAACAGAGAGCACCTTCGTCTTTGCTACCCACCTACACGAATTGGTAGATATTTCATTGATTAAAGAAAATACCGCATCCCTTCTTATCGCCCACATGCATATTGCCCACGATGAGGCGTCTGGTAAGATTATCTATGACCGCACGCTAAAGGAGGGTCATGGCAGTTCCTTGTATGGCCTAGAGGTATGCCGTGCGCTAAAGCTCCCCCTTCAATTTCTAAAAATAGCCAACCAAATTCGTCAAGAATTCCAGGAGCAAAACCAGTATGTGGTTACACCCGCCGTCAGTAAGTATAACAAGGAAGTCATCTTGTCCGAATGTAAAGTATGTGGGAAGCCCGCCAAAGAAACCCACCACATTCAGCAGCAATGCACAGCCGATGAACACGGGATGATTCGCGCATCCTCTTCCCCACCCATTCATAAAAACAGTAAATCCAATCTGATCGTGCTATGTGAAGAATGCCATCTCAAACAACACCATTCAGATGAGAAAATCATCGGATATAAAAAAAGTATAGACGGTATAGATATAAATTACACCCGACCACCCACATCCACATCCCTCGCCTCCACAGCTTCTGCAGCGCCCACCACACTCCAAGAGTGTCTAAAATATACAGCTACAAGTGGTTGGATGGTAAAAGCCACCAAACGTTCCAAATGGAAAAAGATAGACCATAAGAACTATACTGAAACACGCCTCTATATACAGTCCCTCTCTGCACCATCGCTATCGCAGCCGCTCCCCACCCATTACAATGAATTTCTAGAAGTTATGACCGAATATCAATCCCAATTTATGATATGCTAATGTGAATAACACACCAAGTCAGGGTATAATATATATGTATAATAAATATGTTCAATTTTAGAAAGGCAAGATTTCAAAGTTCTATCAATTTCATTTAGACCTCTCTGGTAAGTTTTCGTAGATACATTTTTTTTTATTAAATAAAGATTTATAATTTTCATAATTTCACATGTCCATATATAAATGGTTTCTTGAGACATCGTTAGAGCGACTCTTTATAAAAAGTTTTGATAAAATGTCTTTAAGCCACGATATATTTGCGAAAACAATGGAGCATAAGTTCCAAATAGTAACACTGCTTTACTGGGTCCGAGTTTTTATGAGAATGCTCTATCATCGCGCTCTCTTGCACCCACTGCATTTTCATAGTATCCGATTGAATTAACTGCAGACAATCTTTAGCCAAATCACCCACCGAGATTTGATATTGAAAGAGTTTATAAGAAAGCGCCCTTATATTAGATGCATTTAGAGGAGTTTGTGTAACATATTCCAACAGAGGCGGATAATTCAGTAAGGGCATATCACCACCCTCTTCGCTAAACAGCAAGAGCATTAGATTGCGCGTATGTATCTTTTTCATATGTGGCCGCACCTTCCCCATAATCGCTTCAATCTGTGTAATGGTCGGTAATGGAACACGATATAACTGCATACGGCTACGCAAAGGCGGCTCTACCATTTGTAAGTTATGGGTCATTGTAATAAATAAGACATTCTGTGAGAAGCGTTCCAATAGAGAACGAAAGATATAGGAAGAATGCTTATTTGCGATCTGGTCAATGTTTTTTAACACGATAATATGCCTTTCCAGATAGACCGACCTAGATTGAACGATATTAATAATAAAATCAATCAGCACACTCAGGTCTTTTGGGAAATGCGGATGTTCGGTATCAATACAGAAATAGTAATTTGTTTCAATATAAGGCATAGAGTCATTCCAGAGAGGATAGCGCTTCTGTATAGGAAATTCGCAATGAAAATAATCAGCCAAAGCATATTCAATCAATAAATCGTGCGGAAATCCTTTTTGGCCATAGAGTAAAAGATTCGGTAATGTATTTAAGTCTCCTGTAAAAAAGGATTGCACCAAGTATTGATGATACGGCAATAGAGGTAAGAACTTAGGAAACTCCCTATAAAATTTTTGTAAATAAACGGTTGTCATAGATATGTAATAGGATAATATTTTGCTTAATATAGAGTAGAGTAACAATGGTCGATTTAGAACTATTATATTTCCTATTTAAAATAGCTATAATTGTGATATTGGTCTTTGGTTTCGCTTACCTCATTGCTCTCGCTGCAATCGTGCATGACTATTCCATTATTGTAAATAAACCTTTCTTATTTGCGATTGAGACCATGCTGATGGGTCTATTGCCAGGTATCCCAATTCTATTCTTTGTGGTGACGCGTAATATTACCTGGAAGAAGGCGTGGATCTGGTTTGCTTCTCTATCCATTAAATTCGCCATCTTCCACGTATTGTCTCAATTATCTGGCCTATACAACTGGCTATTTATGTAGTGTATTTTTAAGGAAATGTTTCCCTGGTAGCTTATTCATACCATTTAGTAAGCCATTAGCGGATTTAATCCACCATTTTACGGTCTTTTCTGTAAAAATTTTATCCGTTCCAGCAATCGTGATTATTATTAATTTAGGAGAGATCTTTTCCAGTTTTAGATACACAATACACCAATAGAAACCAACAAACAAATCCATGAATAGTTCAGGCTTAAACGTGTCTATATGGTTCATGTCAATATTAAATTTGATCTCTTCTAGTGTATCTTCTCTATAACCCTCTATATTGATATCTATATATTCAACCCACGACGTGATAGTCATTTCAATGGTATGTGTATGTTTCTTACTCCCAATGACAATCACATCTGTCGAGTTACCCTGTTCTTTTTTTAAATAGAATTCATCGTTTTCAATGCTAAAGAAGGTTATGTAATCCGCGTTTTCAGCGTTATGTAATTTTTTCCATTGACCGACAAACTTTTTCCAAGTAGTATAAGTATGAGTCTCACTATTAGTATTAGTAAGAGATATCCTATTTGTCATGATAAATTTGTTAGGCACATATTTTTTATCAGAGATGAGTTCTTTTAAGAGGGTCTCGCGATGGGAGGATTGATTGCGCTTATTTGTAATAATTTCGTAAAACCGTTGTAAAAACGGTAAGCGATCCAATATATCATAGTAGTCTCTATCAGCTAAACGGATATATAAGGATTCCGGCTCAACATGTGCTTCCTTTGCCACGGCCGCTTCCACTGCCAATGCCACCGCCGATGATCTCGTTGTTCTTTTTGTAGCAGCCGGCACCAATGCTCTCGTTGTTTTTTTTGTAGCCGCCGAAGTGGATGCTCTTGAAGACATGCTTTCTTATTGTAGAAAAGATAAAAAAATTCACCCCAACGTCATCAAAAAACACATGATATACCTTTCTGGTATGAAAGTAAAACCCAAATTTGATATAAAAGTAAGCAACCTGAAATGGGAAGACTTAGGCCCTTTTTTTGTTTCATTATGAGACTGTGATTTTTATTTGCGGGCTAAAAAATATTTTTGCGCGCGCGCCCTGGCCTTTTTCACGACTCACATGAAATCATGGTGCGCTCCCCCGTTAAATGCCCCCTTTTTAGACACTCTTCCAGTGCCTCTGCTCACCTACTCTATATGCATAGTGTACTACTCAACTATATTTATTACAGTAATATAAAATAATATATATATATCAATATCATTATAATAATAGAATAAAGAGAAAATGAAATTGTAAAAATGTTGATGTTTTTTCAAAAATGTTGATGTTGGTGAGTAAAAAGTTCAAAAATGTTGATGTAAGTGAGTAAAAATTGTAAAAATGTTGATGTTTTTGAGTAAAAATTATAAAAATGTTGATGTTTTTATCCACCTGCATTTCAATGAGGTTACATGCACAATCCTGTAAATTCTCTTACTACCCAGTAACAAATACCCTAAAAACCCCATTTTATACCATTCTGGTAACTCACTCACCACGTCAAAAATGAACTCAAAACTGCTCACCAGTAACAAATCTTAGGTTAAACAGAAACATTTATCTACCTATTATATAAGATGCTCGCCTGCTCATCTCCTCCTTATAAATGCTCACAATGCGACTACACTACAATCCGGAAATACAACTATGACCGACATATCAGTTCAGTGCATAACATGTCCCTCCGAGAGGATTATAAAAATGTTGATGCAGATTGTAAAAATGTTGATGTTATTAGTGAAAATGTTGATGCCAATAAATGCATGTCTTGTTATAAATTATTCACCAGTAAATACTATCTGCAAAAGCATAGTGTTATGTGTAATGGTAAGGAACATCCGTTGCAATGCTATGATTGTAAGAGGATCCTATCTTCCCGCAGTTCTCTAGCCCATCACCGCAAGACATGTAAAGGGAGTCAGATCATGGTACAGCAGCCGCCACCGTCCATTCTACCTCAACCCACTATACAAAATGCAACCCATATCAATAATATCCAGATCAACAACAATATACAAGTCAATGTCTTACCCTTTCCAACCTCTATTGAAGATCTAAATTACGATTTTATAACGGATAAGATAAGTAATACGATTATCAAGAACATTATCAATAAGACCGCCAATAAGTTTATACGCTTTAATAACTTTGTCGGAAAGGTATTTGAGAATCCGCAGAATCGTGTAATCAAAAAGCATAACCCCAAACAGTCGCATAGTATGATTCATACGGGTGACGGAAAATGGGAAATCGCCCACGATAGTATTGTATTTCCGCTCCTGACCCATCACATAACCACAGCCGCCTTGCAAAAGCTGGATAAAGTCAAGAAAGATAAGGAGATTAGCCGCCAATTAATGTATTCATTGGACGATTTTATAAAATATGTAGAGGACATTAATCAAGAGAATTTCAATCAAACGGAATACAATGCAGTTTTACAGAGGATTAAGATTATGATAGTGAATCTTACACAGCAGTGGGTGCAGCAAGAAGAGAGAGCCCTAGCAAATACTTAAACAGTATATACTATAATGATACTTAATGGATCCCTATGAAGTATTAGGCTTGAACTATCCAAGTACCAAAGAGGAGATAAAAGCGCGCTACATAGAGTTGGCCCGAAAACATCATCCCGATAAGCTAGCGCATCTGCCATTGGAAGAGAGACAAGTCCATGAAGATTTATTTAAGAAGATAAATGTAGCGTATGAACTATTAAAAAATCAAGAATTTACAAATTCCTCGCATACTGAATGGAAAGGGATGTGGAGTTATATGGAACAATTTATGTCAGACCCCCAATTATTTCAAAATATGGGCCCTTTATTGAAAAAAGTCGTGGATACAGCTAGGGAATATAAGAAACAAAAAGGCAGCGAACACTTTATAAAAGTAGAGGTCACTCTGGAGGAGATTCATCAACGAAAAGATAAGAAATTAAGGCTGTTTTTAAAGAATATTATAGACCCTGTTTTTATCTATATTGATTGCAGCCGTTATCCAACCCATTTATATACGCATATCACGCCAAATGGCCAAACATTGTTTATTCATATAGAATATATAGTCAAAGAACATGAAATTTATTGCGTAGATTTGTTTGAAAGCAATGATTTAATGGTTGAAGTGGAATTGTCCCTCTTGGACTATTTTAGGGGAACGACCCGAGAGTTGCTGTATTTAGATAATACAACGCTACATATAGAGATACCTATGTGGTCAAATAATATAATTACCCTACCAAATAAAGGGGTAAATGAAAGAGGCGAGTTGAAGATTATTCCTCGTGTTGTTTTGCCCGATGCAGAGACACTTTTAACATGGGATTTAAAGAAACTGGAAATGTTGGTAGAAATCTTAGATTCTCAGAGCAAAATGCTGTGAAAAGTATTTAAAGGTAAGATTAGAGATTAATACATCACAAGTAAGATGCCTGTCAAGAAAATTGTCCCCGCTCCCACTGCTTCCGTCGCCGCCCCCGTTGTCGCTTCCACCCCTGCCAAAGCCACCAAAGCCGCGGCCGCCGCTTCTGCCCCTGCCGTTGTGCCCGTAGTCGTGCCGCCCGTCGCCGCCACGGAGGAATCCACTGAGTCTCCCTTCACTGCCCTAGAGGACAAGATGTCTCAGCTGGTGTCTGTCCTCAAGGAGGCTCAAGCCCAACTGAAGGTGGTCAAGAAAGAGTTTGACCGCCTAAAGAAAACCGCGGACAAAGTGGAGCGCAAGCGTGCCAACGCCCGTTCTACCCCCAACGGTTTCGCCAAGCCCACCAAGATCTCTGACGAGCTATGTGTGTTCCTAGGTGTCCCCAAGGGCACTGAGAAATCTCGCACTGAGGTCACTCGTGAGATCAACAAATACGTGAAGGCCAAGAACCTATCCGACCCCGCCAACAAGCGTATCATCCGCCCCGATGCCACCCTAAAGAAGCTCCTAAACAGCACTGACAAGGATGAGGTTACCTACTTTAACCTACAAAAGTTCCTAAAGCACCACTTCGTCAAAGCCGTCCCCGTCGCCGTGTAAAACCCACACCCACCTTCCCATTATTTTTCATTTATTATAGTAACTAACGTATAATATGTCCGCGGCCACCCCCCGATGCACCAAAGGCATTAAACAACTCGTCTTCTCTAAGACGTGCTACTTTAATGGTCCTTTAAATGCCCTTATATTATCCGATAATTTCCAGCCTATATTAGTCCGTGAATGGTATAATTTTTTAAAAGCAGAACAGCCCTTAGATACCACCGAATGGAATAATGCCAATTATTCTCTATCAAACAAATATTATACCCATGTGTTTCAGACGCCTATAAATAGCATTAAAGACATTGAAAAACAAGAACAGCCGATACGCTTTCGGATTGCGAGACACGCCCTCTTCAAAGTATTCTATCATGTCTTATGTGATAAACCCGAACCGACGTTATTTAAATTAGGTCTAAAGAATGAACCCAAAACAGTAGCATGTTCAATTATGCATACCACACACCGTAATAATTTAAAGAATGTGTCCAAGGGCGGATTTCCATTTACCTCTTTTAAAGCATTGATCCATACACTCTATCAGTCTGACTATACGAATAAAGTAAAAATCATAAATATTAGAGACCCTAATATATGGAATGATCCTTCTATATCTGCAAATGTAGAAGTATGTATATTTATCTTCAATGAAGATACATCCAATACAAAAATAAAAAGCACCAGTGCGCGTATCTCATCCTATGGATTCAACATAAACATTGATGAATACCATCGTAACCTAATCGTAGAATATATGAAACCGAACTCGCACATGAACCTAGACCATTGTGCCATTTCAATCAATGCCTTTGCAATTCAACATACCATTGTAGGTGTCATGTGTGACGGCATTCCGATTATAGTAGATTCCATGAAACCGCAAGAAATCATAAACCAAGAATGGCGCTATGGCTTATCGGGTGTAAATTTGGGATATACCAAATGTCTGAAAAATGAATGCGGTTACGCCTATATGTGTTACGTAAAAACACCGCAGCGCCCTTCTGACCAAAAACATAAACAAATATGCTCTCTCGCGCCCGCCTAGCTCTCCTCGTCACTGTCCATAATAAATTTATATTTACTTTTCACCTTTGGTTTCTTATAATCCAATTTAACAGTCAAAGTTTTTCCCGCTTTTTCTTTTTCCTTCACTGGTTCAATACCACGTGCGCGCTTATCCAACACATCTTTCCAGAAATCATAGATACAAGGCACACACCCATCCCATACACCCGTATTAAAATAGACCCGTTCAATGAACATATGACGTAGTTTCCAAGGGGTAAATTTGAGAAATGGTCGCCCAATTTTCTTTGCTTCATCAAATCGCCCATTGGCCCATTCTTGACATTCTACGACCGAATACCCAGTAGGAGAATACTCGTATTCAAAGTCATTACCTTTTGAATATTCTACAATCATCCCATGTGAATCTCCTTCCCGAATGGTAAGCTCATAGTCACACATATTATCAAGCGTCACGAAATAGCATTCTACGTAATCGCATTGGGTCAGCTTACATGTTGCAAGTTGCCCTTGAATCTGCAAGTAATATTGCTCTGGAATTTTCCCATCGTATTTCCGACGGTAAGGGCATTTCATCTCTACCATAATGCCTTCTGCGGTAATACCATCTGGAGATGCACCAAAACATTCAATCTCTTGATTAGGAATCAAACCAAATTCATAGAGCACCGGATTACCCATTTTCTCTTGATAGCAACGCATGCCCATATCTTCAAACATCACACCCCATTTCAGTGGTGGAATCATTTCCATGGGTTTAGAAACCGGAAAAGCTTTCTTTGCCAATAGATCGGAACGAGTGCCAAATTTACCTTTATTCATGGCTTGAGCCAAGTCACTTGCGGTAAGGCGATTCTCACGCAAATCAAACCATTCCTTTGACCGCTGTTCCACTTTCGGCAAAGACAAAAGAAACTTTAGGGCTTTACGTTCATTTCGCACCCTTTCAATGTCCTCTGCCGTCAAACTGCATTGGTCAAACAATTCTTTCAAGCATTGAACGACTTTTTCACCCGGCCAATTTTCTACCTCCGGAAATATATAGATCAGTTTAATGTATTTACTAAACATGGTAGTCTCTCTATACTATATCGCTCTGCTTTTTAAGTGATTTCTTCTGCTTCATATATGCATCTTGTTTGATATAAGCGACATGTTTCGCAATATTGTAAGGCAACCTCTCGTCATCCACTGCTGCCGCCCCTACCCCCTCTCCAGCTCCAGCTCCAGCTCCAGCTCCATCTCCTAGCCCCGCATCCCTCTCCCTCTCCCTAAATGCAGCGGCTACCGCAACGGCCTCAGCTACTTTCTTCGTCAAAAGCGCCTCTACTTTTTGTTCAAATGGATCCATTCCTACTTACACATTCAAGCCTAAACCATTCATTTTTTTACAGCCTGCAGGATACGAAATGGCCGGTGATCGTTGGAATTATCTGGAATACCTCCATTTAATATTTCCAAAACTTCCAATGTAGTGTTTGAGAAAGACCTGGATAAACCGATATCCGTAATCCATAACTTATAATCGTAGAGAGCTGTAATATGCTGCATTGGATTATGACCAATAATCATGTGCCGACACTCTGTCGCACCAAGGACATCTTTTAGCAATGAATCTGAATAGAGATTATTGTTCTCTAAATAGTAACGATTCCATAAAATAGAGAGAGGATCCACAAATAATTTTTGCATGGCATATTGTTCCATATCACTCATCTCAGGATTCGTCGCTACTTTATGAAATAGACCATTAATGATATCTAAGCGGTTCTTTACAATCTCAAGATGGTGTGGGAGAATGCCAGCATGACAGAAGAGCAATCCACCAATCTTCTGAACCACATTCCGGTTTGCCAGCAACCGTGCCATTTCACCTCCTGGCTTGTAGCGATGGATGCGTCCCTCGTTGCCACCTGAAACCTTCATACTCAACGGAGATACATACATAAAATTACCCATAATATTCATCAACTCGTGATTTCCAATCATTGAAATAAAACGCCCACCTTTCTGTCTGGCAATTGTATCTAATTTCTCTGTAAAACGAATCAATGTAGAGTCATCCAACTTTTCCCAATCCTGAGTAGTATCTCTTGAAAGACTATCTAATTGGTCTCCCATTTGCACAACAATCGTATTCACAGGTTCCGCTACCCATTCCAAGTTCGTATTAAATAATTCCGCTAAATACAGGCAAGCGCAGAGCATACCAATATCACCATGGACATCGCCAATAACAATAATCCGCGGAGGTGCGTCCAAATAAGTTGGTGTATCCATTCTCTAAAATTAAGAGTATCTGTTTAATAAGAGATTCTATAAAAATAATCATTTTGCTGACGATGAGAATTGAACTCACGACCTCTTGTTTACAAGACAAGCGCTCTACCACTAAGCTACACCAGCACCCTTTCCACCGCCCTACCCTTCTATATAGCTTAAATCTTTATATACTTTTATGTTTAAATGCACGAACAATATTGAAAAACAGCGCACAGAAGCGAACCCCTACATCGGCACCAATCCAATAAGCTAAATGAAATGCCAAAGCAGGATCTATAAACATATTCCCTTTATACTCCAATGTATGATAGCCCTTTAATTTATGATCCATACAAAACGCCTCCAATGCATTAAAAAGCTCCTCATAATGAGCCTCCTTCCATACACTCAAATCTTTCTGATAAAAATCACACAATCTAGTCGCATTCACAAAACCATTTTCTTGTATATAATCCATTTCAAAATAATCCTCGTCTTTTAAAGTGGTAATCGTATATTGCATATTTATAATTATAATTATAAAAAACATACCATATGTTTAAACCAAACCATGTGTTGGAACGCCGATGTCAGCCTCAATACCTTCTTATTCAGTGAATTTGTATGTCTTTTAGCTTATTACAATGGTGTCATTTCTATCTCAGAACTCATCTATGCAAATAGTTTTATCGTGATACAATTATTTGAATTTTTTATTTGGAAAGGATACAACAATCGCCTTGTGTCTCAGTTGGCATTCATCACCATTTTACTCCAACCCTTGTTCATAATAATGTTTATAAAGCAAACCACAATAAAACAATCCCTCCTCGCGGCATACGGCGCAGCCGTCATAGGGTTATTCATGTATAAACCCTGGTCTAAGATAGATTTCTCTATGACACCTGCCTCCAATGGTCATTTGGCATGGAACTGGATGAAATATCCGGTTATCATTATTCTCATTTACTTAGCTTTCTATATCCTATCTGCAGTCATTAGTAATCACCAAATATGGCGTAGTGGATTCTTAATCGCTTTAATTGCCATCACATTTTATAACTATAACACCTCACATACGTTTGGCTCTATGTGGTGTTGGTTTGCGAATGTGGCAGCATTTTATTGGTTGTATCTAATTGCACGAAAAAATAAGCTCCTCTGTAAATAATAAAAAATATCTTATATTTAAACCAAACCAATGTGTTGGAACGCCGATGTCAGCCTAAATACCTTCTTATTCAGTGAATTTATATGTCTTCTAGCCTATTACAATGGCGTCATCGCGACTGCTGAATTTATCTATTTCACAAGTTTCATCGTTATGCAATTATTTGAATATTTTATTTGGAAAGGATACAACAATCGTCTCGTATCTCAATTGGCATTCATCGCCATCTTACTCCAACCTGCATTTATTATATTATGTATAAAAGATAGAAAAATTCTAACGTCTCTCCTAGCGGCTTACAGTATATGTGTAATCGCATTTCTCACCTATCAACCCTGGTCAAAGACAGATTTCTCTATGAAACCAGCCTCAAATGGACACTTGGCATGGTATTGGATGAAATTACCATTAATCCTCCTCTACCTAAGTTTCTACGTCATCGCTATATGCTTCTACCTTCCAAATAAAGTCTTTCATATCAGCTTCTTTATTCTATTACTGATCACAACATTGTATAATTATTATACATCAAATACGTTTGGCTCTATGTGGTGTTGGTTTGCAAACATATCGGCATTTTATTGGTTGTATCTAATTGCACGAAAAAATAAGCTTCTCTGTCTAAAACCCACCACCTAGGGAAGGCAGCACATCAAAACGACCATTTGCCATGCGATCACGTATGCGCGTCATCTCACGACTGACAATGACGCCACCACCACGACCACGGGGCGCACGGCCACGAACGCTACTCCGACCACGCTCTTCCTCATAGCCATAAGGGTTATGGTAACGGTTCTTACCCCATACCGTTTCAATCACATAAAGCGATTCCCGAGGGCGCCATTTCATGACCTGAATGGGTGCCTCTGCCGTAGAAATTTCCCTTTCAAAATCTACCAGAAGCGCCTGGAAAACCCGATCCCGTATTACCACATCATGAATACGATAGTTCGGGTAATTCACTTCTTTTTCAACAAAGCGTACGATATCACCCTCCTCATTCACATAGAAACGCTCGTTATATTGGTATTCCAGAATATTTGCGGTCGGTCGGCCTTGCTCTGCCCGCACTCGCATGCGATCCTTGGCATTGTCACGAATCTCTTTCTCAAAAAATAGGGTAATGTCTTTCGCCCGGCGTTCTAGGTTTTCGTCTTTTTTCTCAAGAAGCTCGGCTTTTTTAGCCTGATAAATAGTTTGGAGCTCTTTCGCGAAGGACATTTTATAGCTTACTAATAGTATAGTTCTAAATGTTTAAATGGTTTGCACCCAGTGAATGGTGTGTTATTTATATAGAAACATTCCAGTGCTTTCCCTTTCCTTTTCAAAATCAGCCTGTAGCGCTTGAAATACCGAATCGTGCATAACCACACATTGAATGTTATAACTCGGGTAATGCACCTCTTTATCAATAAAACGCACAATATCACTCTCTTCATTCACATAGAAACGCTCATTGTATTGATACTCTAGGACATTTGCCGGCAGCAGCATGCCCACACGATCACGGATCTCTTTTTCAAAAAATAGGGTAATATCTCTCTTCCGACGTTCAAGGGTATCTGTAAAATACATTTATAATAATAACCCCTTAAATATTTAAATGATTTGCCTCTCTTTTACCCAGTGAATGGTCTGTGGTCCCAACGGTTCATGTGTTACCTCCCTCCCATCCACATCCACGTCTTTCATATATACTTGGAAAGTCTTATCTCTATTGGGATAATGGGGATCCTTATGTCTCTGTATCCATTTATAATGATATTTTACTAATCTACATGTAGCTACATACAACGCCCTCTTCTCAGCCGGCCCCAAGTCTTTTACCAGTGTCCAAGGAGAAACCCTCGCCGCCCATAGTATCTCTGCTCTTAGATAGTTACCGATACCAGATATATATTTTTGATCTAATAATATTAATCCTATAGGTTTCTTTTGAAATGAAGATACATCTAAAAAGCGATGGAAGCCCTCTGCCGTCATAGACATGACATCTTGTCCCAATGTAGCCAACTTCTTCTCCAAGTCCTCCTTCTGTGTAGCTACATGTAGAGTACCAAAATTTCTCATATCATTAAAATAAATAGTCTCCTTAGAACCAACCAGAGCAATCCGGTTATGTTTATCCCCCGCCTCCCCCGGCCCTCTCCAGCCCCCTGTTAATCCATGAGTAAAGTATAGAGACATACCATTTTCTAATAAAATCCATATATTTTTACCACACACTCCAGTCTTTATAACCTTCTGAGGTAGGCTCTCTAATAATTCTTTAAAATTCGGTATAACAGGGTGTTTTATGTAGCGACCAGATAAGATAGTCACATCCCTCAAAAACTGTCCTTTGAGTGTAGCTACAACTGAGTGATAAAAGTAATGGACTTCTGGTCCTTCAGGCATCTCTAAGTATTCCTAAGCATTAAATTCTATAAGTATCCTTTTTACTTCTTGAATATCCCCATCTTTGTAAGCTTCCATTACCTCTTCAAATAACTCTGGATTCCGTTTGACCATACTCAACGATGAAATATGTGCCGTATTCACGTCCTTATTCTCTAGCTGATCCATTAGAACACCATGTAGCTCCATGTTTTCCAACCAATTTAATTCAATTTCATTCGGTTCTCTCTTCAACGACCTATACATCATACCATTCTCCATAAAAGGCTTAAAACCGTATCTCTTATAGAACCCTTGGCTATCATTGATTGCAAGCAAATATATAAAATTAAATGCTTTATACACGTCAAGTATTTCATTCATAAGGGCAGAGCCGACACCTTTAAACTGTGTATTCTTAGCTGCTTTGGTAGAAATCGCAGAAAGATAGACCATCTTATTCGGCCGATCGGCTTTGCATACTGCCCAACCAACCACGTTCTTCTGTATTTCAGCAACAAAGATACCTACATTATCATATGCACTCTTACAACCTTTCTTCATTCCAACCCATGGTCTCGGCGCTACAAATTCATCGTTATGTCTTTCGGCATTCACTACAAAAGCATGCATTATTGCCTCTGGTAGGGTATTACAATCTAGATAGGTTACCGTGATACGACGGCTTCTGTGCATACGAACGTTTGATTTCATAAACAGATAAAAAATGAACCTTAAAACCACCACCCATCCATACACCAATGGAATTCCCTACTACCTATGAAATCGGTGTGGATGAGGCTGGTCGTGGCTGTTTCTATGGCCCAGTTGTAGCTGCAGCAGCAGTCCTCCCTCTATCCCTCCCTGAACCAGAGTGGCAACTGATCAAAGACTCTAAGAAACTCAGTGAAAAGAAAAGAGATATGCTAGCCAAATTTATCAAAGAAAAAGCCCTCTATTATGGTATTGGTGAAGCCTCTCATACAGAAATTGATACAATGAATATTCTAAAAGCGAGCCTAAAAGCCATGCATCGTGCCATTCATGAATGCTATAAACAGACCATCGCTACACCTCATCTCATGTTTCAACACATTTATGTAGATGGCAACCATTTCATTCCTTATATCCCGCCCGGAGAAGACACCGAATTCATACCCTACACGTGTATTGAACAAGGGGACAATAAACGCCTTTCCATTGCCGCCGCTTCTATTCTAGCCAAAACACATAGAGACCATGGCATCGTTCAACAATGCCAACAAAACCCCCTATTATACGAATATGGGATGGAAAAACACAAAGGGTATGGCACAAAACTCCATATGGACGCCCTCACACGCCTTGGCCCAACCGAAGGCCATCGCCTTACCTACAAACCCGTTGCCGCCCGAATTAGAATTATTTCTTCACCGCCCCCTTAGCCCCCTTAGGTGCTCTAATATTCTTAATATCTTCTAACAATATTTCCGCAATATCTTCCTGTGCAGATTTTCTGTAGCCAGTCAATAGTTTGACCAATAGACGCCATAGGGGACGAATAATATAAGGCCATAGCAACTGAGTCCAGACACCCCAAGCAATGACCACACAGACAGGTATCACAATGCAATAGATCATCCATTTCAACGATGTATTTAATTTCATTTTTGACGCATCTGAATCAACCTCTGGATAAATCACTGCCTGCTCTTTTTTTAATTTTTTAAGGTCCTCTTCAAAGTTCATATTTTCAACATCTACAAAGCAAATAGGTTCTCCTGTAATACGATTCTCACATTCTTCCTCACCAGGAGGGCAGCTATTTTCTGGCCATACCTTACCAGCAACGACCGTGCCCGCATCATCTTGTTTGTTGCAGAAAAGTGTATGGCAAGCCTTTTTCAAGATATTCGTTCTTAGTTTTGCCTCTTCTACACTAAGACCATCTTTCACGAATTGCTCAGTAACACTGTCTGAACTCGTAGAGAGTTTTCTGCAAATGGTATATGTATCCGCCAGACGTTCTTCTGTATGTATTTTTCTACAAGCTTTTAACGTATCTCCTGTTGGAAATTCAATCGTCGCAGTCGTCGTTAATTGCTTATAGATATTCTCTACTTCTCCGGGAACAATTTTCTGAATAATATCCACCGTTCGTGTATTTTTATTTTCCACCTTATCTAAACGGTCTATAAACTCATTTTTCAAATCATCTTTGGTTGTGCCCACTCTCTTTACAATTGCTATCGGGCAAAAGTCAACTGCATCCTTGTATTTACCTCCAAAATAATTATATTTATTGACGCATGTATCTAATTCATCCTTTGATGAGAGATTCATACTGGCACCATCCACAGGGTCTTTTGCATAACCAGGTATATATCCCGCCTTACACGGAGTCAAACATTTACCATTCTCATCTGCCTGATATTTATTACCTAATTGATAATAAGGCACAGTGAACCAATCATACCACCGTTCATCACAATGACTGGTCAGTAACGTTGAGTCACCAACCACTGGTTTCTTACATCCATCAAGCGTTTGTTCAAAATCAGGGGGGCATTCTGCTGGCACACATTTCGTCATATCACCCTTTTTCCGTGTAAATGGTATTCCATGTTCAACCACACAGTTTTTATATGCCTCCGGCTTATCAATATCAACGCTAACACTTTCGTAACATAGTTTATTAAAACGTGCGCTATCCTTATCATCAAACACTTTATTCAGCGATTTAAGCGACCCATATCCTGGTTTAAAATAGTTATCTTTATCAGCGATGCCAAGTTTTAGAGCTGTATCCATAGTGCATATTTCTGCCGGGAGAACCGTTTGCTTTTTAGAGGCAACACAAGTCTGTTTTTCATAATCACTTAATTTAACAGGAACAGTCGCAGCCATCCTTTACTTAATTACGCAGTACATAATTTATAAACATCGCTTTGGTCATTTTGACGGTTCATCTTTGTTTTATATACAGTAGATGCCTTTTCAGAGAATCTGCACATCGTATCTGATAGGCCACGTTGATTAAATATTTGTGCAGGGGCTCCATCCGCGAATTTCATTTTATCGCAATTAGGCGTATAATACAATCCAGTGCTTTCATAAGGAATGCTTACCACTAAACGATTGCCATTTCCAGTAAAACTATCCAATAAATTCTGTGGCAATTCATTCATTTCAGGAATATTATCTGGATCAATAACCCACTGAATCGCTTTTGGTGTAGAGGTATTATGGCATGAATTACCATCTGTCTGCAATAAAACATTATCGCACCGACCCCCAATTGTCGTCCGAGGAATTCCTTCTAATTTATCTGAACCAAATGGTGTAAATAAATTTGACAATAAGCTAATACGATAGGTGGAAGGAATGAGCCAACCAAAGTATTTCTTTAAAAAACGTTTTATCGCATTGACAATGCTATTGGTTGTGCTAACAATACGTAAATTGGGTATGCTCCCAGACATGCCAATGCGAAATGCTCCAAATAGAATAAGAATCACGATGAATAGAGTAATATAATGTGCAAGAGGGAACTCTGACCGGAACATCCATCCAAACATGCCTCCAAAGAAATTTTTAATTAAATCAATCGTGCGATTTGCTTTTTCTATCGTTTCTAAGCTTCTCTCACTGGCAGAGTCACGCAATTGATTAGCTGTTTGAATTTTTTGATTCGTAGCTTCCAGGTTTGATCGGGTCGCTTCTGTTTGGGCATTCAGCGCAGCAATCTCAAGTTGTTTCTGCTTAAACTTAAAGTCTAAACCATTATCTGCAGCCGCTCCCGGTGCCCCATTCGTGACACCACCTCTTTTTATCTTTGACTTATATCCTGCTTTACGTTTTGCCATTCTTAACATATAATGCGGTAAAATATCTCAAAAGTTTTATTTGCGTTTAGTATAAAGCATGAATCTATGGATCGCATGTGCTATTGCCATCCTAATCTATATATATGTATCTTACTATTACCGCTACCCACAAAAGGTCAGCATTCTACAGTCTAGTCTAGACCGTTTTGATCTAAATTTACTACAAGAAAAGCAACCCATTGTATTAGACGATGCCATCAAAGATATTCAAGAAATCAAAAAAGCCTGGTTTAAATGGAATTATACCACCCACTCCAAAGGCTATTTACCAGACCAATGGCAAAAAAATAGACACAAACATCTATTGATTCACCCTCAAGAATCCACCGAGATTCTTTTATACCCTGCCAACAAACCCACCTTAAAACTGTCTAATATCCCTGACCCAAATGAGACCATCGTAATTATCAAACTAAAACCCTATCAGCTATTAATCGTTCCCTTTCATTGGAAAACAATGATTCAGACAGAAAAACAAATTGAATTTATGGGCATACACGATTTATTAACCCTTATTTTACCTTAATCAATCTCATCCACACCTGGTCCGACACCCGCACCACCCGCCGCAGCAGCCGCAGCAGCCATATCCGGCATACCACCCGCACCCCCGGCAGCACCATACATCTTAGACATAATCGGGTTAATCACTGCCTCAACCTCTTTCATTTTTGCGTCATAGACATCTTTCGTCTCCTCACGATGTTCATCTAGCCACTTAATGGTCTCTTCCACAATCGGCTCCACTTCTTTCCATGCCTCCTTTGCTGCATCCGTCTCCGCATTCTTAAGGGTATTCCGAGTATTATAAATATAGCTCTCCACCTGGTTTCTCGCCTCAATCTGCGCCCGCTGTTCCTCGTCTTGAGCCTTAAACTCTTCCGCCGTCTTTACCATCTTCTCAATGTCCTCCTTGCTGAGACGACCCTTATCGTTCGTGATGGTAATCTTGGTCGTTTTTCCAGTGCCCTTCTCTACCGCACTAACATTGAGGATACAGTTGGCATCAATATCAAATGTTACCTCAATCTGAGGCACACCCCGAGGAGCCGGTGGAATACCCGTCAGATCAAACTTACCTAGAAGGTGGTTATCTTTCGTAAATCCACGCTCACCCTCAAATACCTGAATGGTGACCGCAGGCTGGTTATCCTCATATGTGCTAAATACCTGAGATTTCTTGGTAGGCACAGTTGTGTTACGCTCAATAATCTTGGTCATGACACCACCGGCCGTCTCAATACCAAGGGATAGAGGAGCCACATCCAGAAGTAGCAGTTGCTGCGTCTGTTCATTGCCTTGACCAGTGAGAATGGCCGCCTGCACCGCTGCACCATATGCGACTGCCTCATCCGGGTTAATGGATTTGCACAGTTCCTTACCATTGAAGAACTCCGTTAGCAGTTGCTGAATCTTCGGAATACGCGTGCTGCCACCCACCAGAACCACGTCATGAATCTCACTCTTGCTCATCTTCGCATCACGCAGCACTTTCTCTACCGGCTCCAGTGTTTGACGGAAGATATCCGCACATAGTTCCTCAAAGCGCGCCCGAGTGATAGAACTGTTAAAGTCAATGCCCTCGTAAAGCGCATCCAGTTCAATGGATGCCGACGTGCTAGAGGATAGACTGCGTTTCGCACGCTCGCAGGCGGTCTTTAGACGCTTTACAGAACGCGCGCTTTGCGTCAGATCCTTTTTATGCTTTCTCTTGAACTCTTCAATGAAATGCTGCACAATACGGTTATCAATATCTTCACCACCACAATGTGTATCACCACCCGTCGCCTTTACCTCAAAGATGCCACCATCAATGTTTAGCAGAGAGACATCAAACGTGCCCCCACCGAAGTCATAGATAATCACATTCTTCTCCTTGCTATCATTGGATTTATCCAGGCCATAGGCGATTGCAGCAGCCGTGGGCTCATTAATAATACGCAGCACTTCCAGACCAGCAATCGCACCCGCATCCTTGGTCGCTTGACGTTGGGAATCGTTGAAATAGGCGGGCACGGTAATCACCGCCTTCGTCACCGCATGACCTAGGAATGCCTCCGCAGTCTCCTTCATTTTGATGAGCACCATGGAGGAAATTTCTTCCGGATAAAACTGTTCATCCGCACCCTTGTGTTGCACTTGAATCTTTGGGCGATCACCCGCACCACCTACAACCTTGAAAGGCCATAGCTTCATGTCACTCTTTACAGTAGGGTCATTCATAGAACGACCAATCAGGCGCTTTGCGTCATATACCGTATTGGTAGGGTTCATCGCCGCCTGGTTTTTAGCCGCGTCACCAATCAGGCGCTCCGTTTCGTTAAATGCGACATAGGAAGGGGTAATACGATTACCCTGGTCATTGGAGATAATCTCCACACGGTCATTTTGCCACACACCCACACAGGAAGTGCATGTGCCAAGATCAATGCCAATTGCGATGTTTTGAGAAGTCATTCTGATATATGTTATATACAAACAGATGTTTAAATAGTTTAGTATAGTTTAAAGGATATAGAAAATATTCGGCGTAACTATTAGTAGTCACACTATGTCCTCTTCCCGTAAGAAAGTTCAGATCGTCCTTCCTCCTTTACCATCGCGTGCCGCTGCCGCCGCCCCCCGGCCTACCCTACCCGCTCATCCCACTACACTCTCTACGACCCTCAAAACTCGTCCCAAAACCCTTCGTCCTACAACAAAAGCGCGCCCAGTGACAGTGCGCCCACCCATCGTCGTATCGCAAGAGATACCCGAAGGAAATTTTAATATTCATGAATATAGTCTATTATTAAAAAACATTGAGGCAACTCATGGCAATACCATTATTTTAGACAAATTATCCGTTCGCCATTTAATTGGTCTGGCCAGAATGTATGAATTTATCCCTGAGGAAGAAGTCTTTTTACTGAGATTAAGAGAGCAAATCAATGACTTCTTTAATTACAAATACTCCATTGAATTTAAAAAGATAAAGACACCCGATGAGATAAGCGAATGCAAAGAAATAGTTTCTAATATTATAGATTTAGGAGATAGTAAATATAGCTTTACCAATAAGAATAAACCCTATTATAAATGTTCATTCAACATAAATAGTCAGTCATTTGACTGTATTATGGGACAATCTCATCGTAATGCACTCAATATTAATAATTACCCAGTGCTATTTGCTTGGATAAAGCCTTTTACAATTGGTAAAATTACCTTTAAGATACAATGCATGGTGAATATAGGTAAAGAAAACGAGAATGCGTCAATATCACTGATAGCTACAAGCTATAATATGGATTGGGAAGATTCAGACTTACGCCTCAACTTGTTAAAGGAACTATTAAAAGTTGTTTATTATAAAATAATATATGAGGCAAGTGCTCTTCTCCCACCAACCTTAGAATTATACACCGTTACTTTAACCCCAAATAATTATGGAACTATTTCATTCTATCCTCATTATAAACGGTTTTATCCCATTAGCTTTACAGAAGAAACCAGTCCATTTAATCCTTCAAACGCAGGTGGCGCACCAATACTTACCAATATACTGCCCTATCGTATGGAGGAGCAACAAGAAATTAAATACCAAAAGCACCCAACCCTGCAAGGAATGCTTGTTGATACGACATTAGATCTTCCTAGAGAAGATAGAAATATATGCCATTATGATATAGTCTATTACCCTAAAAGAAAAATTGTTATTACTCTAAAAATCATGCATCGTAATGTAAAGAACTACTTTGAACGCGTCCATTTATTAAATACTGCCCTAGAAGGACAATTATTAGAAAATATTGTTTATACGGCTATCTACGATGGCGCTATTAATAAAGGATATTATGCACCAAAGACTAAAAAAGAAAAAGATAACTGGCCACCGAAAGAATTTAAATACAACGTTACCATTATCACTAACACCGACGGCGCCAGAGGTATGCTTGGTAATAGCACAACTGCCCTGTATAAAGTAAGCGTATAACCTCATTCATCCAACCATTCTTCTATTTTCTGTAAAAACAATGGATGGGACAAGATGCCCACATGGTCACTACGTGGAATACAAAACATTTCGTGGTTATTAAAGACACGCGTCGCATACTGTAAGCTTTTCGCTGGAATTAGACCATCCCCATCCATATCGTAATCTATCTTATAAGGCGCACACTCTATATTTTTGGTATAAAAACGCTTAGCGGTCTGGTTTTCGGTGCTCAATACTATTTTAGTGCGCACACGAAGTGGTTTGCAAATCACATCTAAATAGGGCATATATAAGTCCTTCCATACACGAAAGGATATTCCCTCTTTTTTATAATCTCTCATACAAATGGTTCTACGCGTATCTTCAATATGAATAAACGTATCCGAATCTTTATAACATAACGGATTCGGTAACGACATAATGATACCACTCACCCGATGCACAACATCTTTAAAAAGCGGATACATAAAAGGCACATAAAAGTCACCAATTGTGCATGCTTTTACGGCATTTGGTGTGCCACCAAAGGGACTATTCACAATCACCAATGTATCAATGTATTTCTCAATAAATGCTTCATCCACATATTCGGTTAAAAACCATTTGAAAATGATACCACCTAAGCTATGTGATACAACCATTAATTTGCGATCACGACCCTTCTCTATAATGACCTCTTTTAATGATTTAAAATAAGCCCCCCTCACCAGCGGATCCAAAATAGTGCGAAAATCATAAGGCATTCCAATTAAGGTTTCTTTTGGGGTATAGCCCAATTCCATCAACCGATGGTTCAATTTAAACATGTATTGATAATGAAATGTATCCTCCATTATATTACGATACGGGTCTGTTAGCTTATCAAATTCATGGACTAAATTCTGGATACCATGAATACCTCGCACATCGTAAGGGACAATATCCTCATTTAGAGCAGTATATCCAAGGATGCGTTTGCTGATCGGATCTTCATTAAATTCCATACGCATATCGTCTTTCCAACGGTCCATATATTTCTTAGAAAGCGGATAGAGATTCACCCACCGATTATTCAATACCTTCTTACCAAAGTAATAGTTGAATGGATGCTTCTGATTAATGAGGATGGAAGCACCTAGTCCAGGGATTAATAGAACCGATTTACTCATAAGGCAGCTCCTTTGCAGTATTTGTCTTAACCTTATCTTTATACATTTTTTTACGTTTATGTAGAGTAATGGTTTTTGTATGCGTCGCCGCGGCTTCATACAATTCAGCTTTTTCGTCTATTTTTTCATAAGTGGTTGGGAAGAAATTCTCAAACAATGCCGGAGGCGCTTCTTCCACCATAGGTGGTTCTTCTATCACGATTTGATTGGACAATTCCGCACTCATATTCCGCACACGGTCAATTACGTCAAGTTCTTTTTCTGTCCAGTCATAGTTGTAATTCTCTTGAATAAACGCATGCGAAGCCAGTAGAAATGGGATAGATACAGCATTATGATGTTTGCGACTATAATTATATTGATATAACTTCTTAGCAATACTAAGACTGGGCTCCAATATACAAAGGCATTCCCATAATAAAATATTAAACGTATAATGCACTGCGCCCCAACGCATATGAATATCAGAAGGGATTTCTATTTCAAACCTTTTGCGATCCACATATTCCACAGCGTTCCGAAACTCCAGCGATTTTTTAGAATTCCATAAAGAAATTAGTCCCGTCAGTGTTTTGATGCAAAAATCACGTTCTGTCGCATTTCTCGGAAGCAGATGTTGGAATGCCCCTAAGCCTTTTTCAGATAATTTAAAGTCCCCTCCAAAAAACCCGATGACTTTGGTGCGTAATTGACCAATGGGTAATTTCGGTAATGTAAAATATAAATTACACTCTTTAAAGAGGAGGCACAATTTGATGGTAATTACAAAAGCATTTGAAATATGAAAGGAATCATTTTCTATGACTGTAACAACGTCGCTACATACAGACTGCCATTTTTTATAACTAAAGTGACTAAAGTTGGCCAGACAAGAGACCAGTCTAAACCACGTATATTGCAGTAAATCAATGTGACCTTTCTTTGCCATTTCACCAGTATAATAGAGCGCCTCCTGTGGCGAATTATTTTTAATGGATTCATATAAATCTACATGATAGTCCATTTAGCGTATAGAAACAAAGTTTTTACAATCAAACAAACCCGCTCCCTCCGCCCGCCATATAAAAAATGAACAATGCAGTCTATATATCTTTAACTGTCCAACACTACTTAAGTTGAAAATTATAATATAAGTTATCTAATAGGCAAAAATATGGTCTCTAACAATAACAACGAACCTCTGCTTACGGAAACGAAGAGTCGTCATGTTATGTTCCCAGTAGAATACCCTGATGTATGGGAGATGTACAAAAAGGCTTCTTCTAGTTACTGGGTGGCAGACGAACTAAATTTCCAACAAGATAACCAAGACCTTGAGCGTCTCAGTAAAGACGAAAAAGATTTTATCTATCAAATTCTAGCCTTCTTTGCCGCTTCCGACGGTATTGTTTCAGAGAATCTATCTGAGCGCTTTTCCAAAGACGTGCCCAAGCCTGAGGTGCGTGCCTTCTATGCCTTTCAGAATGCGATGGAGCAAGTCCATAGCGAATCCTATTCGCTTCTGATTGACACCTATGTAAAAGATGCCCGTGAGAAAGATAAGCTCTTTAATGCCGTGCAACATTTCCCTGCGATTCAAGAAAAAGCCAGCTGGGCAATGAAATGGATTAGTGACGATCAAGCATCCTTTGGACAACGTCTGATTGCTTTCGCTATTGTAGAAGGTATCTTCTTCTCTGCGTCTTTCTGCGCCATCTTCTGGCTACGCGAAAGAGGCCTCCTTCCCGGACTCAGCTTTGCCAATCAACTCATTAGCCGTGATGAAGCACTCCATACCGAATTTGCGTGCCTTCTGTATAATAAACTAGAAAATCGCGTGGATGAAGATGCCGTCTATGCCATGATTGATGAATCCGTGCAAATTGAGATGAAGTTTATTACCGAATCCATCCCCTGCGCCATGATTGGTATGAATGCCGAGCTCATGAAACAATATATTAAATTCATTGCTGACCGCCTTCTGAAACTCCTCGGTTACAAGCCCCTGTTCAAAGTGCAAAACCCCTTTGACTTTATGGAGTTCGCCGCCCTAGAGGGAAAAACCAACTTCTTTGAGAAACGTGTCAGTGAATACTCCAAGGCAGGCATGACCATGACTGGTAGTGGTCAAGTCGGTATCCCAGATCGTCTGGATATTGATATTGATGGCGATTTCTAAACTGCGTTTAAATTACAATTAGAAATGTATGATGTAGGTGTAAAAGAATGGAGCCTACATCACCTACACCGGACCCATTTGACGCTGCAGCCTTTGACCCTTCCACACATACACATACACATGCCACCGTGCCTCCTAAACCCGCACCCATTTTTCGTTTTGTAAAAGAACCGACCCCTTTAATCGTTCTAGACACAGGCGAATATTATATTTTATACAGCGATATTGGTAAGAAAGAAGCTCACGAATATCTACATGCAATAACAACGATCTATAGTCTAATGGATATTCAATTAGAGAAACATGTTACGGCCTACGATATGGAAAACGTAGAAATGTATCAATTAATAAAGGATACATGCAATCATATTATTCTAAATGGATTAAAATCATTAGAGACCATTGTAGAGGATGTAAAGCATATGATACACTATTATTCCATTAAGAGAACCTATAAAAATAATACTAAAGACACGATCAGAGAGCCCTCGTTAGCTTCTATAACGCAAACGTTTGCCTCATCAAATAAAGATATAATTACATCTTACAAAGGTAAGGAGTTTTCATCCATTGAAACCGATGAAGATAGTCCAATCCCATTAGATGACCTAGATTTGATATGGAATGTAAATTCAAGAATAGCAGAAATTCCGATAAAAGGGCCTTCTATATCTTGCGAAGATGCATATGAAGTGTTTGGACAACAATACGCCTATGTTACGAATTTACAGGTTCATGCCGTATATGACATGGTAGTGCTATATAATACCTATTACAATATATCTATTGTTGTAAATCTAACCACTACGGGTTTAAGGTTGCCGCTTATTTTAGAGGTGATTAAAGAGTTTAACGAGTTTATTTTAGTGGATAATATTACCGTTAGCTCCGAAAAAGAAAAAGATAAGGATATATGCAATGACTTATTCCATAAAAAATATTACGAAGACAGTGATGTATTAAGTAAAAAAATAAAATCCTTTATTGAACTGTATGGATATAATGAATCTGAGAAAAAGAAATCAACTGCCAAAGAGAATCACCTAACTGAAAAAGAAACCGTTTTAAGTATTCTTAAAAATGATTTTATCATTAACGATGATCCAGCGTGTCGCATGAGAGCAGGTGAATTATACGAAATAATGACAAAATATTTATTACCAGATGTAATAGATGGACCCATTTATCGTCGGCGTCTTCAAGGATATTTTATGGAAGCAGGTTTAGTGAAAAAACGTATGTCAGATGGTATGTATTATTATGGAATTAAACATAACACGAATGTAACGTGTAAAGAATATAAGAAAGATAAGATAATGGGATATGATTTGGTTATGCTTACGAAGCAATATCAACAGGAGGCAGCAATATATCCTTAAATTTTTGTAGTTTTTTAAAACATTTTGTAATCGTTACTTCACTCACGTCGCATGTTTCAGAAATATATTTTTTATTAATGTCAATCTCTTTGTAATAGGCGTAGAAGTAGATCGCGCTGGCAGCTACACTGGTTGGAGCATTTTCAGACACAATCTCCAAGTCTTCTATCTTACTGGTCAGCGCCTTACAGAAATTAATATCTACCCAATTCATATTCAGATTGGAACCAAATCGCGAGATAAAGTCGTCCGCATTGGAGGATTCCACATTTATTTTTAGCAGCTCTTGAAAACGCGCATTACCTTTCGTGAGCACATTCTGATCCATTTTAAACATTTTTGCAATTTCTTTGGTAGAGCGCGGAATTTTATTGATCAAACAGGCATAGTATAGACAAGAAGCAATCAGACCCTCTTTATTTTCACCCCTGGATATCTTCATGGTGCTCGCCTTTTTAAACAATACCTTTGCGTCGTCAATAATTTTCACAGGAATACCATTGGATGAACCCGTGCTATTGATTTGTTCAAAGATCTGATACAATGTGCGTTCCCAATGGGGCATAGAATTCCATATTAGGTAACGGCGAATGCGACTAATATCGCGATTGTCTTTGCTATATTTATAATAACCAATCATAGAGCCCATAGAGGATTTTGGAAGGAGATTATTTGTTGGCATACCACAACGTGCTGGATCGTCTCCACGGTTATCTTCTGCCCCATAGAAACGCCATTCCGCTCCATCGTCAATGACACGGGATTGAATCACATTGCACTGGGTGCAAATATATTGACCATCTATACTTACCACTTCGGTGCTATTACAGTGCTCACAATTGGCTTGGTCATGGACCGTATCCACGAAAGATTTTGGCTTCTCATTCTCAGGCTTTAATTCCTGAAGCAGATTCCAGCAGAAGTCTTCAGAATCGTCATCCATTCTCCATACGTTTTATTTAAAGAGAAGCGCAATCTTTAAGTAGATGAAAACTATTTAAAAAGAAAATTCATTTTTTAGAACTCTTGTTTCAAGTAATAAATTATAGGTTCTATTATTAGTATGGATAACAAAGACAAGCCACAGTCATCACGAGCACGTGGCTCCTCAAGCGCTGCCCGCCCTGCTACTGCGCCTGCTACCCGCTCAGTTACCCGCTCAGCTACCCGCTCAGCTACAGCTACAGCTACAGCTACAGCTACCCGCCCTGCTACCGCGGCAGCGCCTACACCTAAGCCTACCTCTACGCCTGCTACCGCGCCTACACCTACACCTACACCTACACCTACACCTACACCTACGCCTATAGGCAGGCCTTCAGCTGCTCAAGAGGTATTTGAAAATCGTGAATTAATTAATAAGATATTACATAGAACCACTCTATCCAGCCTTAAAAACCTCACAGTCGCATCAATGTTTAAGGATCAGTTAGGAAAAGTAAAACTGTCAAAACCAATAGAGGATTTGATTGCTAGTTATAACATTAAAGTAACTCCTGGCGATAAACCACATACTTTTAAAATAACATTTAATTGTCCAATTACAATGTATAATGTAATACAATTTCAAGGTGAAATAACTGTATCGACTTTTAAACAATTAGGAATATGGCGTTTGGTCATTAACTTTATTCCCTTAGAAATAGAAGGCGTTTTATACATATTTGAATTTGCGTGTACTTTGTTTAAAAAAAACGATTTGGGAGATCCTCTTATATATGTTGAAATAAAGCCAGATATTACGAAGCTACCAAAGAAATTACTTTCTTTTAACTTCTATAAACAATTAGCCAAAATCCTATTTATCGCCGTTAGAAGTAATCGCACACTCTGGGGTTGTAAAACAAGAACCTTTTTTAAACAAACAGAATGTGGTGTAGGGTATAATTTTAAATATGAGAAGAAGGATATTCAAATATCCAATACACATCCAAATGAGATAGAATTAACGAAAAAGTTAGTTTGGACAAACACGACTGCGCATCTTTCATACACTGAATTTTCGTTTACAATGTTTGTAAATGGTGAAGAAATAAAGGGTGAATCAAGATACAAAGAAACTTCTACACGGTCTAACACCCCTTCATCAATGAACATCATTCTAAACATTGAAAAAAGTAGAATAAATAAAATACTAGGAATTTTGAAAGAGCTAAATATTTTAATGCCAGACATAATTCAAATGTCATGGATTGATGCAAATAAATTGATATGGGCTTCACCCCAAAAAATGGAAGATGTACGTGCATCTTACAAAAATATTAGCGTGAATATTTATACACCATATATGTATTCTGATAGAATAGAAGATGTCTAATGCACCCATTCAATCATATAGGTATCTTGAAATGCATTACACAACTCGCGAGGAATTTCATTAAAGTCCATGAGTCGCTTATTATTTAGATAAATTTCCTTACAATTGCGTTTATCCAGATAGGCATTAAATTCCTCATCCGATAGAGAAGCCAATTTCATGGCTGTCTTCGGACCAATCCCACTGTGAATAGATGCAATGTTATCACTCTTGTCACCCATAATTAGCTTAATTTTGAGATCCTTTGCGGGGTCTCCACAGCTTCGTTTAGAGAGGTCAAACCCGGCACCATTCATGTTATAAATACGCGTATTTGTATCTAGCAATTGAAGGTAATCATTATCATTTGTAACAATGACGACACTTGTCATATCACTCCCCAGCTTTGTTTTTACCAAATAAACGATATCGTCCGCCTCTAGTTTATCATATGCCAACTGATGAAGACCCCATTCAGGCGTTTTCTCTTCAATGTATTCGTAGAACTTTGTAAAGATATGTGGGTTAAACGACGTGCTCTGCACCCGTAGCCCCTTATAATTATCATGAAATTCGTTTCTCCAAATTTCGTCTCGCATACAGTCACAACAGAGCACCATATTGTTCAACGACGAATTCCATTGCTTACACATCTTTTTAAAATCTTGGAGAACATGCTTTCTAAAAGCCTCCATAAAGATAGGGTCTTCGTGAATCGCCGAATAATCAATGTCTTTACGGGTATATTCATACCATTTGAGTGTGCTGAAATAACGATAGAATATGAAATAACTTGTGTCAAGCAAAATAACAGGCTTAGAGGATTGGAGCTGGACGACGGCCGCCATCATAAGTAAAAGTATATGTATCCATATCCATAAATAGAATCATTTTTTCTTATACATGTTCGTGACTATGTCTATGATACTACGGATACCATTTCCCAAAGGAATGCGATTCTTTTGTTCATGAGAGAGGTCAATGTGCAACCATTTCGCACACTCCGCAGGTAAGAATTCTTTTAAGAAGAGCGCCGCGGTAAATGAATCATCGCATATATCTGAATCATTTAATAAATCCGCTACCGTGCTCTGTAATACTTCGCGATATTCCGTCCAAGTGGGCATTGGAATCATGCGTTCTCCGATATCGTTGGTGCGTTTTTCAAAGAGATGCTTCATTTCCGTGGGTTGCGCGAAATAGTAACCATTGTGCCAGCAATTAATGTATTCGGCGTGACCTGTTAATGTAGCGATGTCTATCACAATATCTGGCTTATAACGGGCAGAATATGCAAACGCATCTGCTAGGACTAACCGACCTTCTGCATCCGGGTTCGTAATTTCCACCGTTTTTCCCGAAAAGCTGCGTATCACATCGCCAGGTTTCACCGCTCCAGCGGATATAACGTTCTCAGCAAATGGAAAAATACCTATCAAATTGACGTGTTTTAACGCGGGTAATTCAATCAGGTGCATCAGCGCCATGGCTCCACAAACCGCTCCAATTTTATCAAATTTCATGTCTTTCATAGAGCGGATGGGTTTGATGGCTAGACCACCGCTGTCAAAGGTAATGCCTTTACCTATAATACATACAGTGGGATTCTTTGGATTTACTTGGCGTTCAATGGTCAGCATACAAGGGTTCTTACTGGATCCCGCATTTACCGCAAGAATGAGACCAAACTTATGCTTTTCCAAATAGGCCTTTCCAAGAATAGTCGTCTTTACACCATGTATCTTTTTAAACATTCCTTGCAATCTTTTTGCGATCATCTCAGGTGTGGCCAAATTCGCAGGAAGCATAGACATCATGCGGGCCGCTTGCACCTTTTCAATCATAGAAATAATGTTCTTTACCGAGGCATTTTCTTTCCCGTCGTGTGTAATAATCACTTCATTTTTAGCCTTATAGATATTGCTCAGTAGCGAACGAACGCATGATGCGAGTGTAAATTCTAAAACGTCTGTATCTGTATAAAGCAATGAATCTGGGATATAAATATAAATTTTAAAAATATTAAACGTTTCCCATAATAGATCTGCTGCACCTATTTTGCTAACCATTTTATCCATGTCCAAATACATAGATTCTTTACGAATAGAGATATACTCGTAATGGTTTATAGGCACCAGTTTGCTCAGCGGGGATACCTTCTCTTGACCGTTGTAATAAATATCTAGAATGGCAGCATCTTTTGGTATATGTTTTATGTCTAACTTATATTGAATAGACATCTCCTCTTCTGTTCATGAGAAATTATAAAATGTTTATGTGTTTTGTATCGTATATATTTTTTAGTTTCGTTGTATATTTTTAAGCGGTAGCTACAAGCTTGGAGGCCTTGTAGGTCTTCCACTCCTCAATGGCCAGCTTCATGTAGTCGGTGGTCTTGAGCTCCTTGTTCTTCTCGCGCATCTCCTTCATCGCCTTTCCGATGAA
>Ga0209230_10000024_pt1 | contig 58730 bp, 52 predicted proteins | sample LakOntMetagenome_FD_187467 | JGI IMG/M metagenome (GOLD analysis project Ga0209230, IMG submission 187467) | Freshwater and sediment microbial communities from Lake Ontario - Sta 18 epilimnion Metagenome (SPAdes) (version 2) | ecosystem: Environmental > Aquatic > Freshwater > Lentic | place... | reverse complement strand
TTGTGTAGCGAATGTCACGGTAAAAAAACCACGATTGAAAATTTATAATGTATATTAGTATTTTGGATGTGTGGTAGAATAAATGAATCGAAATATACGTATAATGTATATACGTATATTTAATCCATGATTCGGCCCAATATTTCCGATACAGATAGGAAGACAGTAAAAATACGAAAAACAATTGCGAAAAACTCTTCAAATGGGACACGTAAACAGCGTGAATTACCCGTTACTATAGAGCCGTTTGTAGAAACCGCGATTGCACCCGCTATAGCGGTTCCTTCTCCTCAAGTGGTCTCACCCGCTATAGCGGTTCCTTCTCCTCAAGTGGTCTCACCCGCTATAGCGGTTCCTTCTCCTCAAGTGGTCAATGATGCTTATGTAAATAAGACGCCGGGTAATAAAGGCTATCTTTTACAGCCCAATGAAAGGCGCCGCAAAATGGAAAAGGGGGAGTTTGATGCCGACGATGATTCAACTCGTGACTTTTTGTATCCGACTTTAAACGATCCAGCGTTTGCTGCAAAAATCGCAACACATACTGAGTTCAATGATACGCAATACGACGGTGAAATTCGCGATATCCAAGCTTATGCCGATAAAATGTGTGAAGCCGAGTTTGAATTATTACCACATCAGTTATTCGTTAAGAATTTCCTATCATTTCAAACGCCATACAACAGCCTGTTACTGTATCACGGTTTAGGTAGTGGTAAGACATGTAGTTCGATTGGAATCGCAGAAGAAATGCGTGCATATATGAAACAAGTTGGCATGAAACAACGAATCATTGTGGTCGCCGCACCGAATGTTCAGGCGAATTTTAAATTGCAATTGTTCGACGAACGAAGATTAACCGAAGTAGATGGCGTATGGAATATTGATTCGTGCATTGGGAATACCTTGGTGAAGGAGGTGAATCCCACCAGTTTAAAAGGAGTTCCGCGCGACAAGGTTGTATCCCAGATCAAGGCGATTGTGAACCAATATTATGTCTTCATGGGGTATGTCGAATTGGCCAATTATATTCGCAAGCGGATATCGGTTCCACCCGGGGCGGATTATTCTCCAGAAGAGATTCGGAAACAGGAAATAGTTAGTATGCGCAAGTTCTTCAACAATCGCATGATAATCATCGATGAAGTTCATAATATTCGAATGACCAAAGATAATGTCGAAGGTAAAACCTCGCAATATTTGTTGAAACTAGCCAAGAATTGTAATAACATGCGGCTGCTAATGTTGTCTGCTACACCCATGTATAATTCTCATTCTGAAATTATCTGGTTGGTCAATCTAATGAATGCAAACGACAAACGTGGTTTAATCACCGCAGATGAAGTGTTTTTATCTGACGGCACATTTAAACCACAACTGCTCGATGCACAAGGAAATGTAACAGAGGAGGGTGGGCGCGAACTTTTGCACCGCAAACTAACTGGTTATGTTTCATATGTTCGGGGTGAAAATCCGTACACTTTTCCTTATCGCATATATCCAGATATTTTCGCCAAGGAAAGAACTTTCCGTGAAGCTCCTTCGCCATTTGGGAGTTTGGTAATTGCAGGACAAGCTTTGATGGGCGATAGTGTAAAACAGGTTTCCTTACCTACTACACAAATGAATGGTCGTAAAATCGATGCTCCTATGCTACATCTTCCCGTTTATATTAGCGAATTGGAAAATTACCAAGAACAAGCATACAACTTGGTAGTAAAAGGTATACGTAAAGATGTAGATGCGAATGAAGGTCGCATAGATGGCTTCGACGAAATGGATCGTTTTGGATTTCGCCAATTGCAAACGCCGATTGAGGCTCTAAATATGGTTTACCCGAGTCCAAACTTAGATGCACAAATTGAACGCGGAGAATTAACACTGGACGAATCCTCTTCCGTTGAAGACGATGAGAATAAGGATCCGCGTGCTACCATGGTTGGTAAGCGTGGTATGAACTCAGTTATGACTTACAAAGACGAGTCTTCCAACAAAATACCGATGAAATACAATTTTACATATCGCCCCGAAATCGAGTCAAAATATGGTCGAATCTTTAGCCAGTCTGAAATCTCAAAATATAGTGCAAAAATTGCTCGTATTTGTGATATTATCCGTCATTCAACTGGAATAGTTATGATTTACTCTCAATATATTGACGGCGGAATTGTTCCCATGGCGCTCGCATTGGAAGAAATGGGTTTTATTCGAGCGGGTAGCTCTCCTACTACACGACCACTTTTTGCGCAACCGCCAGTTGCACCGATCGATGCCTTGACTATGAAACCAAGAGTCGCGGGTAGCAAAACTTTCTTTCCTGCAAAATATGTTATGATTACCGGAGATAAGGCATATTCACCTCAAAATGCTGCTGATATGAAATTAATCACTAGTTCAAATAATACAAATGGTGAAGGAGTCAAGGTCGTATTAATTTCCAAGGCGGGGTCTGAAGGTCTTGATTTCAAGTGTATTAGACAGCTGCATATCTTGGAACCCTGGTATAATATGAACCGCATTGAACAAGTTATCGGCAGAGGAGTGCGCAACTTAAGCCACTGTGGATTACCATTCAAAATGAGAAATGTGGAAATTTATATGCACGTTTCTCTCTTGAAAAATGCACTCGATGAAGAGGCGGTCGATATTTATGTATACCGATTAGCCAAGAAAAAGGCGGAGCTTATCGGAGAAGTCACACGACTCATGAAAGAAACGGCGGTTGATTGTGTTTTAAATATCAAACAAATTAATTTCTCTGTTGAGAAAATGGTTGCGACTGCGGCAAATAAAGAGATTACTCTTGAGCTGTCCACAGATAAAAAGGAAATAGTATATCAGATCGGTGACCGCCCGCATACAGATATTTGTGATTACATGGACGAATGTTCTTTCAAATGTAACGTGGGGAAGGAAATAAAACGAGACCCCGTCCAAGAATCCTATTCTAGTGTATATGCCCAATCAAACAATGAACGGATTATGCGGCGAATTCGTCAAGTATATCGCGACGATACAAAAGGCCAATCATTTTACACTTTGAAAGAGCTGATTGAACATATAAATGTGACCAAGGAGTATCCGGTTACGCAAATATATGCTGCATTAACCTCATTTGTAAAGAACAAGACGGAATATTTGTTTGATCGGTATGGGCGTCGCGGAAATATGGTCAACAAACATGAACTATATGCTTTTCAACCAATTGAAATAAACGACGAACACATTACCGTATTTGAACGGTCTACGCCCATTGATTATAAAAATCGAACAGTGGCTATGGAGATACCAGAAACGTTTGAACAAACTGTCCAAGAAGAGGGCGAAGAAACACCCGCTATATCCGATAAATTATCCTATACTGAAATTATGGAAGCCGTCGACCGCAATGTATCAAATGCTACAACAGTATCCACTGTTTTCCAAGGCGACCAAGATTGGTATAAACATGCGAGCCGTGTCGTTAACCATCTTCAAACCGTTCATAAAATGGAAATGAAAGAATACGTTGATTTTGTTATTCACCACAACATTGATATGATGATGCCCGAAGATAAACTAACCATTGCTTCTCATATGTATTCCAAGATTCGTAATCCATCGGAATTGTCGGAAACGGAGCAATCAATCAAACAATACTTCGACACTAAATTGGTCACACATCGCAACAAAACACTCCTTTTATTGGCCGATAAAAACACGTGGAAGTTATATAAACAATCGACCGAGGATAACGGGCGATGGATACAAGCCGAACCAGAAGATGTGCGTATTTTCGAAGAGGCGGGAGCATTGCTACGGCAATTTCAAAAGGATTCTTCGCAATATTCCGATAATGTGGGGTTTATTGATATGTTTCGCTCTGGTAAAGAAATGGTGTTTCGCATTAAAGATATTACCAAAATGCAAAATAATACCGGCACACGGTTGGCTGGCCACACTCCGACAAAGGGCGATATTGTTAAATATTTGAACGGTATCTTGGGAACAGCCATGTATAATTCGGTTAATACAATTGAAATTATGCAATTGGGTTTGTGTGTAATCGTAGAAATGATATTGCGACATCGAACAAGGACCGCATTGAACGGAAGGATTTGGTTTTTCACGCCCGAAGAAGCTGAATACAATAAAATCGCGAAATATCGAAAGGGTTAATAATTTAGCATATAATTTGATGTTTTTATAAGATATATTAGTATGAATACAAAATTATTACTAACAAAACTTCAAATAAACGACGAATTAAGTCGTTTGATATTTGCGATTGAGAAAAGCGGAGTCGAAATAGAATGTTTAGTTAATCGTGTATCTCTAGACAAAAATACCGGACAAGTAGACAGTTGCGCGCAAAACAGTTCAGGCGACGAACAAAAAAAACTCGACGTCTTAACAAATGATATTATGATTGAAAACTTGACGCGTTCGTGCGCATGCACCCTACTTTTATCAGAGGAAAATGACGACGCGATTGTTGTGAATGCGAACAACATGGGGAACTATATTGTAGCATTTGACCCTCTCGACGGTTCATCCAATATTGATTGCAATTGCGGAGTAGGAACCATTTTTTCAGTTACCTTGGACAAGGATAAACACGAAAGTGTAGCAAACCGCGTTTTGAGAAACGGCAATGATATTCTGTGCGCAGGATATATATTGTATGGCGGGTCTACTGAATTAGTAATCGCATTTAAAGAGAAGGGGGCGCATCATTTCACGCTTGACCGTCAAACACAAACTTTTGTTCGAATTGGTACTATCGATATCTCAAATAAGAAAAAGGCTATTTACAGCGTAAACGAATGCAACAGTATGCGGTGGAATTCGGATATATCTGAATACATACAACAATATCGTAAATTGGACACAAAATATACACAGCGTTGGGTCGGGTCAATGGTATCCGATATTCATCGAACCCTTTTATACGGAGGCATGTTTTGTTACCCTTGGGACGAGAAAAATGTAAACGGTAAGCTCCGAATATTATACGAATGCTTTCCAATGGCTATGATTGTAGAAGAGGCCAATGGAAGAGCCATTATTGCGAATATGAGTAAAGAACGCATCTTGGACATCGTTCCGCAACATATTCACCAAAGGACACCCGTCTTACTTGGTTCTGTGAATGAAATCGAAAAATATGAACTTATACTGCAGCGTGTTTCAGTTCACGGTTCCAATACGCGCTCACAAATCGAACGAAACATGGCTGTATGCATACCAAACTTAGGAGTGTTTCTCGCATGAGGGTCGGATGAAAACTTCGCAATCACAGTGTTTGTATCATGATCTATCCAAAGATATTGCCCATATATTCCGCGTGCATGGATTTCATTCATTTTAGACTGATTACTGATCCACCATTGATTCTTATACCGGTCCCCGAGACATATATTCGTAATCCAAGACATCGGAATCACTTGCTCGCCGCCTATTGCCTTTCCGCCGTTAAGAATGACTTGCCCAAATAAAGCCATGTCTCGTGTTGTGCTAGATATACCTCCATTTCCCACCGCCAACCCTTCGGAATCCACCGTTATATTCGCGTTTTGCCTGGCTCCCATTGGCCACCATATCTCCCTTTCCAGCAGTTTTGAATACGGCACGCCCGTAACGTGACTAATCAGCCATGCAAGCGCATCCGTAGTGGCCGAGCAATATTGAAATTCGGAACCATGCTCCACATGCACATCTGTTATCTTCGCAGTCAAAGATAATAGAAAGGAACGGAGAGTGGAATATTCTCCTGTGGGGTTGGCCTTCCAGCCACATGCACGATCAAGCCGACTCATTTCTGAATCCGGAGATGTGTAATCCTCTGTAAATTTGACCGCAACTCGCATGTCGAGAGCCTGGGCGATGGTGGCCGTTCCAAAGACACTCGATGTTAGTTCTGGTAAATAATGACTCATTAATTTATCTGGATCAATTACCCCCCGATCTATCATAATAGCATATAAAACGCCTAATATTGACTTGGAAATTGATTGCAGTAAATGCTTGGAATCTATTTTCATACCATGAAAATATCTTTCATATACAATCTTTCCATTGCGTAAAACAATCATACTATCGGTGTGGGTCTCTTCAAGAATTTCTGATAACCTAAGTGATTTTCCGTCTACATTGACCTCAATGTTTTCTATCAATGTAACATTTGCGACCGAGGGATTGATTGGGATTTCGCTTGTATCGCAAATATCATTTGCGAGAATCTCGTGCGTGGCTAAAAATTCAGAAACATGTTGGAATGCCCACCGATTTAGCGGTCCGTCTTGCCATCGATCTATATGAAAGTCGTACGGCAACCGCTTCTCCATATGCGTGTGGTTTCTATATATGTATACAGTTATGTTTTACGAAATACATTTGAATGTATTTTGTAATCTCTACGTCAATCGATATTATGTATACATAAGTATATACAATAAATAAATGTCTGATAGTGGGACGGTTATCGGTCAGGGAACATACGGGTGTGCACACGATCCGGCGCTCATATGTAAAGGAGAAGCAACCAGTCGAGACGACCATATTTCCAAAATACTATCCAATCAGGATTCAATGAAGGAATTGCACGAATATGTAGTTATTTCAGAAGTAGATCCAGCAAAACAGTTTCATTTAGGGACGCCAACATCTTGTGTGATTGACGACAACGATTTTAATTGGAAGTCGATTGATAAATGTCGAATGAATAAAGACGTATTTGATAACCCATTGTCTTATTCCCTTCTCATAATGAAACATGGGGGGGTCAGTCTGGCTGATTTTTCGAGAGAATTGAGACGTATGCACTACTCCCCGCAAAATCAGGTTACAGTGGAAAAGTTTTGGCTTGAAGCACATCGTATGCTCCTTGGCGTAAAGGCATTTTTATCAAAAGGTATTATTCATCGGGATCTAAAAGCCGCCAACATCGTATATAAATACGATTCGTCCACTCAACGCCTGAATTTTATTGATTTTGGACTAACTACATCGGTCAGCAAAATGATATTACAGTCGCGCGAATCAAGGAATACAATGACTCCATTTCATTGGTCATACCCTCTTGAATGCGGTTATCTAAATAAGACCAGATATGACGAATATTCGAGAAAAACAGTGAAGGAACGTGAGGCACATGTTCGCATATTATTATCAAACATATCAGTTTCTACACTCACTAGTTCTAGTCTCGATAAGGCCATCAAAATATTTTGCTCCTATGTATCTTGCGAAAATTCATCGATTCGTTCCTGTATGAAACCACTCAGGCAAATAATGGACGACTTTGTAGCAACTCTATTCACGCATATTCAACCGGGCGACGATAAATATGAGGCCTTTTTGCGCAAATCGGTCAATACATTTGATTCGTATGGGCTTGGAATCGCGTATATGGAAGTGTTGAGAAGTTGCTCCCATCTGATTGACCCACAATTCGCACAGGAATTGAACGAATTGTTTTACCACATGTATCATCCAAATATTGGGCTGCGATACGAAATCGATGAAATCATTGCGAAATACGAAGAATGCCTGTCTAGTAACGCTATACTCGCAAAATACAACAAACGATTTGTAGATCACGTATTGGTAGACGGCCCGGAAATACCCGCATCCATCGAGAAACTCATAGAACGCGTGGATCCAAAGGCGGTTAAAATGTCTCGCGCGGAACTCAGGAAACACGCCGGTTCGGCCGTTATCGATTGCCCCGAAGGAACTGAATATAAAGCGTCAACTGGAAACTGTGTGAAAAAATGCTTGCCCGGATACGAGCGAAATGAGGCATTCAGATGTATTAAGACGAGGCAACAACCCGATTCTAAAACTAGAAGGGGCTCCTCTAAGGCAACCAATAGTTTACGATCAACTCGCCGGTATTCGCAATTTATGAGTTTACTGTAAGACCAAATATTATATGAGATGCGATCGATTTCCTATCGAACGCGGCGTTTTTTTCTAGGAATAAATTCTTCGTCTGGTTCTAGATTGCGGACAAGATCCTCAACGGCCATTAATTTATCGCGAATCTCGTTCAATTCAAATTTGATTATACTGGTTTGAATTGAATTCATTTCCAGTCGTAAGGATATAATATCTAGATTCAGCGTGTCCATGTTGTGTGTTATTGTATATTTTAGGAAATATTCGGAATCAATTTTACATATATTGTATACATGGCGAATACAGACACGCACAAAATTGAATATAAAACAATATAAAATCTGACCTATATTATATTGTTAACTAGCAAATGTCGACCGCGAATAATAAAAAGGCTTCAAAGTATCCTACAAAGGGAAAACCCGACGGAATCGTTTATGGTGTATATATGAAATCCATTCTTGATAAAAAGGTTTGTTTATCCATCACTGAAATCGGAAAAAATGTTCGACAAAATTTAGAACAGAAAATACAAGCGGAAATAGCAGGGAAATGCATCAATGAGGGATATATCAAACCGGGGTCTGTGAAAATCTTGCAATATTCCAGCGGAAACGTAAATTCGGATTACGTTGAATTCAAGGCCGTCTTTGAATGTATGGCCTGTTTGCCCGTAGAGGGTATGTTAATCGAATGTGTGTGTAAGACGGTTACTAAGGCGGGTATTCACGCACAGGTTGTCGACGATGATGGTAATATGCCGGTTACCATGTTTATCGCACGCGATCACCATCATCTGGACAAGCGGTTTAGTGAAGTAAAGGAAGGCGATAAAATCATGTCTATGGTTATCGGCGTTCGATACGAATTACATGATAAATTCATATGCACAATTGGTAATCTTCGCTAAGATTACACACGTATTATGTGTATGAAACTATTTATCGGCTCAAATAGCGTCAAATTTTTTATATTATATCGTTAAATACTATATACTATGATCAACACTGCTACATTTACACAACTTGGAAATACGGGCCCTCAAGGACCTCAAGGACCTCAAGGTATAAAAGGCCCTATAGGGGACACCGGAACGAGGGGGGTTCCCGGTCCGAGTGGACCTCAGGGCCCACGCGGTCTAATTGGTATTTCACCCACACTTGATGTATCGGGGACGGCAACTGGCCCGGCTGAATCAAATGCAAGTGTTGAAAGAGGTGGGACTGACTTATCCGTAAATTTCTTTTTCACTATTCCAAAGGGTGATACGGGATCAATTCAAGCAAATTATTACGACACGCCCGGCAATCCAATGTTTACACTAGACCCTACAAATGGTAATACATTTATCAATGGAACTTTAGATGTATCTGGAACATTGACCGCTGGCTCATTGGTGGTCGGGTCGTCTACAATCGCAGTTAAATTCCCGGTTCTTCAAGTTGGTTCAAACGACGTAGATGATAATTTAGACCGCGGCATTTCGTTCAAATACGCGGTAGTAGATGCTTCAAAAACGGGGTTTTTTGGATATGACCAGTCCGATAATGTGTTTGTCTTCTGTCCGGATGCTTCGGAATCGATTACCAATATATTTACCGGCGATTATGGAAATGCACGCTTTGGTGGATTGACTATTGGAAATACAGACACAAGTGGAGTCATCCAATCAAATGGAAACAATGCCCTAGTTTTACAAACGGGATATGCGAACACCGGAGTTATAATTGTCGATGGATCAAATGGAAACATTACTTTAACCCCGGATGGAACAGGGAACGTTGTAATTTCAAAAGCTGATATCAATAGTGGTGCGATTGATGGAACCACAATCGGTGCTTCGACTGCTTCAACCGGTAATTTTACTTCTGTTGATGTTGATAATATTAATATTAACGGAAATACAATTACTTCTACGAATGCAAACGGCAATATTTCTTTAACGCCAAATGGAGCCGGTAATGTAGTGTTATCTGCAGATACAGTTGTCGTAGGCGATTCCGGTGCTATCGCTACGATATCATCCAATGGTGCAGGTAACTTGGTATTGAATACCAACGAAGGAACCAATTCTGGGTCGATTACGATCGCGAATGGAGTGAATGGAACTATTACGCTTGACCCAAATGGGTCTGGTAACGTGCTAGTCGATTCTAGTATGGTCATAACCGGTAGTTTAACTGTTCAAGGCAATATTGAAACTGTTACCACAACCGAAGTGTTCCTTGGTGATCCGGTAATTGAAATCGCAAAGAATTATGCGACAGATACCGCGGATAGAGGTATACAATTCTATACCGATAATTCTCCATCCGCATTCGGTTTTTTTGGTTACGATGCTACCGATAGCACGTTTATGTATTTGACGAATGCATCTGTCGACGCAAGTGGAGTATATTCAGGAACAACCGGAACGGTGAAAGCAAACTTTTCTGGAACAATACAGACTGCTGCTCAAACAAATATAACGAGTGTAGGTGCACTCAGTGGTGGCTCAATTGCTTCTGGTTTTGGTTCCATTAATAACGGTTCAAATAGCATTACTACAACCGGCGCTATTAGCGGCGGAAGTATTTCATTAGGAACTTCTACCGCCGCAACTGTATCGACGGCTGGTGTAGTTACTATTAATAATACAACACAATCAACTAATAAAGATACAGGTGCTCTGATTGTTGACGGTGGCGTTGGTATTGAAAAAGATTTATATGTGGGGAGTGATTTATATGTGGTGGGTGATATTAGCGGCACATTTACGGGCACCGTTACCGGGGTTAGTAATAAGGTGAAACTTACGAATGAAACATCAGATACTACATGTTTTCCAATATTTTCTACAGGTGCTACCGGAAACCTTGAATTACATACAAATAGTGGGTTGCTATACGATTCGTCGACCAATTCTCTAACTGCGTCCACATTTGTTGGTAGTTTGACTGGTAATGCTGCTACTGTAACGGTTTCAGATTCTACTGCAAATACTGCATTCCCTATTGTTTTTAATAATGAAAGCAACGCTTTGTTAGACGATACAGGTTCGTTCACTTATAATCCATCTTCATCCACCGTGACTGCTACCACATTTGTTGGTAGTTTGACTGGTAATGTAACTGTTGGTTCAGCAAAAACACTCGACGTTTCTGCTGGAACATTATTATTAGCAAACGGTCAGATCACTGCACCTAAGATCGCCGGGGGGATATTTGCTACAGGAACAGCCTATAGCTTTGCTGGGTCTACCATTAGCAATCTTGGAACAGTCACAACTGCAGATATTAACGGCGGAACCATCGATGGAACTACGATTGCTACCAGCAATATCACGGTTGGTTCAACAAAAACACTCGACGTTTCTGCTGGGACATTAACTACATCTGCTACACAGAATAAATATATAATAGAAAATGCTACATCTAACATAGACATTGGATCATATGATTTGCGAGCATCAACACTAACTGCTGATTCATTAACATCTGGTCTTGTAATTTATACCGGAGCAAATGGCGTTTTATCTGCAGAATCCGCGTTTGCATATGATTCAAGCAATAATTATTTAACTACTACTAAATTCATTGGCGACTTAAGTGGGAATGCCTCTTCGGCAACCACAGTAACCGGTGCAACCCAGACAGCAATCACGTCAGTTAGCACTGGAACAAACGGTCTTGCAATTGCTGGAACCGGTGCATTAACTATTGGTGGAGATATCATAACTCTAGGTAACGTTACTAACGGAAACGATTGCTCATTCGGAGTATTGCCCGTATCTGGAACAAATACCGCAGGTAAAAAGTTGACCGTGTATGCGGGTGCCGGCACTGGGACAGGTTCGGGTGGAAATATCGAATTTCAGGTCGCGAAGCCGGGTGTAGACAGTTCTTCCAACGTAAATCCCTTATTGACTTCATTAACACTCTTAACCGATATATCTTTAACCGCGCATTTTGCTGGCGATGTTAAAGTTGACGGCGAACTAATTCTTACAGGTCCCGACATAATTTTTTATCCGCCGTTCACTTCCGGTACTTCTAAAATAAGGGTTTTCGAATCTCCTCAAGATACTTCCGGCGTGAATCTTGAAATCTCCGCCGGGGATGTGGTATCTACGGGGGGCGGTGATGTATCGGGGGGGTATTTGATGTTGCGAGCGGGTAGAGGATATACAACAACGGGAGGAGTTAAACAAGGCGGTAACATTTTTTTACAAGTGCAAGGAATTGATAGTTCGAACACGATTAACGCGATGACTGTATACCAAGGTGGTATAACAAATTTTTATTCAGACATAGACGTAAGTGGTAATATCGATACAAGTAACAACATATATTTAAGTGGATCTACTCCCACCATACAGGCAACCGGATCTGCTTCAGATATTAATATGAATATTAAGGGGAAAGGCACCGGTGCAGTTACGATTGGAACGGGTTCAAGCACCGGTATTATACAATCTAAGGGAAACTATGATTTAAAATTGCAAACCGGGAATGCTACGACTGGTTCAATTACAATGACTAATGGTAGCAATGGAAATATAAATATAACACCAAATGGGAGCGGAAATGTTTTTGTAGACAACAGTGCTAATTTAACTGTATCGAATTATGTTTTTTCAAAAACATCTGTAACAACTTATTTAGCGACCGATATTACAGTTACATATGGACACCAAGGCTTAATTGGTGGATTAATTATACACGCGTCTGGTGCGGCTTCAGATGTAACGGCAACTTTACCTATTGCCGCAGAATTGTTTAGTGCAATACCGAATTGCGCAATAGGAACATCATTTCAAACACGGATAAAAAATAATAATGCAATTAAATCTATCATTATTAGTAATAGTACTGATGGTACAACTACATTCGATGAGACCTCCACCCCTATAACACTAATCAAGAAAGAGGTTATGCTTATACTTGTAGTATGCACCAACGCAACTACACCGGCATTTACTTGTTACTATCTCGGACATCTAAAACATGAACCATAATACATTTCAAGCATGCAAAACCATATAAACATATCGCTCGATTTCGAATAAAGATATGGAATCTACCCAACAACTTGAAAATCTAAAGGCTCAAATTGAGAAGATGCCCAAGAACCACCAAATCGAAATTCTCAAAATATTGAGCTCTAATCAAGATGTGAAACTCAATGAAAATAAAAGCGGGGTCTATGTAAACCTCTCTTTTTTACCCAAACCGGTCGTTGAAAAAATACAGGGTTATCTTGCTTATGTAAAAGATCAGGAGAACGCGCTTCGCAGTATTGAAACCAAAAAGCAAGATTTTGCGAAGACATACTTCGAAGATAATAACGAATACCCGTTTTCAACTGCTATGTAATTTGCATAAATGAATTAAAGAATTGTTTGTCTATATATGTAACATGGCTTGCACGCTACTAAATCAAATTTTTTATACTCATAAGAAATTTGATACACCGGATGATATATATACATGGGAATCTTACATGCTCAATGATACATTTATTCAAAAATATGCGCCCGTAATTGAAACCACCGTCACAGTTGACGTGAGTTTTCCGCCTCCTCCCCCTCCTATTATCACACATCGTGCTTTGTTCTCTCCTCGCAAGGAGGACACACTGTTTTGGTCAATCTATGTCCTTCATCATGGCGAGGCCGAATATACTATGATCGGCGGAAAATACAAGAACGCGGAATTACTTGAAAAGCAAAACATATTGGCCTATATTCAGCAAAATCGAAATCTGATTAAGAGTTGCGCCCAATCGGCCGGTGTGAAAGTGTCCAATGTTCGCATGCAAGAGACTGCGGCGGAAATGATGATTAATAAAAAAACATCATGGCATGCGTTTCATGTGATGTGCATGTTTTACAAAATAAATGCCCTGGTGATTCAAGGCGAATTGTATATGAAATTCTTCGCCGATCCAGAATACGAAACCTATCGTTTTGAACGCAATCACGACGGACATGTATCCGTGGATGTAGGCGCCATGCAGCCCGACGACGTCGCAGCGGTTGAATCAACATTACTGCACGTCGACCCATTTTTGCCCAAGTTACTTAAAGGGGTTTCTAATTACAAATTGCCTGAACTGGAGAATATGGGGCAAAAGCTATGTGTTACACCGCCCGTCGCGAATCCAAAGAAAAATGATTGGTATGATGTGATTATCAATAAGTTGGTGAAAATGTTGATACAAAATTGATAATAAAGAAAGAAAATAATATATGAATAACATATACTATTTATATATTATGAATGAACCATTGGACGATAAATCGATACAATGGCCGGCTTCACCGACCGAACCACCACCCAAAACTCAGGCGCCGTCTCCTCATTCGGTTACAAAAGATACGCGTCCGATGAATTCTACGTCTGATTTTGAGGCAATGGTGGAATTTTATTTAGCCGATAATCCGCATTTGAGAACTCGCGGTCGAGTTAGCGAACTCGAGATACGGTTTGGTACAAATACCAAGAGTGGCCGTCCGTTGTCGAAAATCGATTATGATAATGTGGTGAAACAATTTTACGGTGCTGGATTCTCTACAAAACAACCGGACGGCCTGAGTATATTGCGAATTACGAACGAAGAAACGAGCCGAGAAACCGGACAAATACGCATGTCGAATGTCCGTGCGGAGGTGATGGGAGTGGATCTTATTCAAGAATATTGTCGCACAAATAATCTGCAGAAACTTATCGATTTACCATCTACGGCATCTGCAATCGCCGATAAGATAAAATTTACAAAGAAATCCCCGCCGTTCATTGGTGCGGATCGCGATACGAATAAACCGTTGAAGCCTGTGGATTTTCCCGATCATAATTTCCGCGTATCGTATCAATATGAGACCGACTTTGCAACCCATTCAGAAACTGCGAAGAAAATATTGTCGAAATGGAATGATACAAAGAAAACGTTTCGTTCTATCAATCGCGTTCGTTTGTCGCATCCTGAATATCCCGTCTTTGTCGATATTAGTATTGTAAAGGGCTCGGCGAAAAAGGATCGCAAAGTGCCGATTCCACAATATACCGTTCAAGAGGCACATGTGTTTACAAGTGCAGAATCGTATGAGGTCGAATTGGAAATTGATAATTCGCGCGTTGGCTCAGGGACTCCCTATAAGACCGCGTCGCAATTGATGGTTGCGATACGAAAATGTATTCGCATTGTTCTAAGCGGCTTACAGGGCACCAATTATCCGATTCCATATAGTGAAAAGGACAAAATTATTGCTCAGTATATCCATACTGCATATGGCGACGAGTATGCAAAGGAGTATACCGGGCGGTTGTTTGATGCGAACGACCGGACGCGTCAATATGCTAGACAAAGGTTGAACAAGCATTTTATCGGTCCATCGTCAAATACTCTGCAGTTAAGTCATATTGCAGACAATTCCGACAATTCGCTCAGCGTTCCAAATATACGTGATAACTATACGGTTACCGACAAGGCGGATGGTGATCGCAAGTTACTTTATGTGGCGGCGAATGGACATTTATATATGATTGATACGAACATGAATATTATCTTTACTGGTATTATTACACGCGACAAGGAATTGTATGGGTCTATCATTGACGGGGAGCATATTAAATACGACAAGTTTGGAAAATTCGTTAACTTGTATGCAGCATTTGACGTATATTTTATCAACGGTAAAAGTGTGCGCGAACGCGATTTTGCGCCCATGAAAGACGACGACCTTCCTGCGAATTTTCGATTACCGCTACTACAAGATTTGTTGAAAAAACTGAAGCCGGTTTCCGTATTAGATAAAGATTCGGGCAATAGTGATCCGAATAAGAAACACGTCCCGAAGGATGGCGTGAATCAACATTCGTGCTGGTTGACTCTCAAATGCAAAGACTTTTATTCTACGCGCGATAGCTCCATATTCCAACATTGTTCTACCATTTTGTCTATGGTGAGTGACGGGTCTTATGCATATAATACCGACGGTCTCATTTTCACACCGACTTCGACTGGTGTTGGAGGGGAAAAGTCGGGTCACACGGGTCCATTGAACAAATCGACTTGGCCGATGTCGTTTAAATGGAAACCTCCCGAATTCAACACGATTGATTTCCTTGTTTCGGTGAAAAAGGACAAAACTGGTAAGGACGAGTTGCATCACGTATTTCAAGACGGCGTGAATATGTCTACCGCAAAAAACCTGACTCAGTATAAAACGTTGGTATTGAGATGTGGATTCAATAAGAAGGAGCATGGTTATATAAATCCCATGTTGGATGTAATACGCGATAATTTGCCTAATGTGGGTGACGAAGACAATGCGTGGGATTATATGCCGGTAGCGTTCCAACCGACCAATCCGTATGATACAAATGCGTCATTATGCAATGTAGAATTGGCCGAAAATGGGTCGGGTGGGCTGGTAATGTTAACGAAAGAAAACGAATATTTCGAGGAAGATATGATTGTCGAGTTTAGTTATGATCCATCCAAGTTGGGTCCATGGAGATGGATACCATTGCGCGTTCGCTATGATAAAACCAACGACCTGCGATCCGGCGGGAAGAATTTCGGCAATGCATATCATGTTGCGAATAGTAATTGGAAATCGATTCATAATCCGGTTACACATCATATGATTACTACCGGTCAAGACATACCCGCTTACTCTGGCGACGAAGATGTATATTACAATCGTTCGGGAAAAGTCAGCAATACGCGGTCTCTGCGCAATTTCCATAATTTGTATGTAAAGCGTAAATTGATATTGGGTGTAAGTAACCGAGGCGATACTCTGATGGATTACGCTGTAGGAAAAGCCGGTGATTTGCCCAAATGGATCGCGGCAAAATTGAGTTTTGTATTTGGTATGGATCTATCGTCTGATAATATTGAAAACCAATTGGACGGTGCATGTGCGCGATATCTGAATTCTCGCAAAAAATATAATTCGATGCCGGACGCTCTATTCGCAGTGGGTAATAGTAAACTTCTAATACGAGAAGGCAAGGCGCCGACTAGTGAACGCGACAAACAGGTAACAAATGCTATCTTCGGACAAGGTGCAAAAGATAAGGATGCTCTTGGTGCGGGTGTGTATAAACATTATGGTGTCGGAGAAAGTGGATTTAATATCAGTTCCGTCCAATTTGCATTACATTATTTCTTCGAAAGCGAACGTATCATGCATAACTTCTTACGAAATATAGCCGAATGCACCAAAGTAAATGGTTATTTCATAGGAACATGTTACGACGGGCAGTCTGTCTTTAACATGCTTCAAAATAAATATAAGGGTGAAGGCGTCACGCTTATGCGAAATGGTGAGAAAATATTTGAGATTACTAAACAATATGAGCATACTGGTTTCCCCGAAGATGAATACTCGATCAATTATCCGGTTGATGTATATCAAGAAAGTATTAACAAAACGTTCCCTGAGTATTTGGTGAATTTCAAGTATTTGCAGCGCGTGATGGAGAATTATGGATTTGTGATTATAACGAAGGAAGAGGCTTCATCGATGGGTTTACCAAACGGAACCGGCTTATTCGACGAATTGTATGCATCGATGGAATCGGAGATTGAACATAATTATCGATTAAAGGCCGATTACGAGGGTGCGCCAAATATGAGTAATGAAGAAAAGCGTATATCGTTCTTGAATCGTTATTTTGTATTCCGTAAAACGCACAATGTGAATGCCGAAAAGGCGGCAAAATTAATGATGAACCGACGCGAAGAAGAAGAAGAAGAAGACGTTGATAAAATAATAGGTCATGTGCAACATGACGATGCAAAATTAGATGGCGCGAAAACGGCGTCCAAATCTGTAATACATATGTTGCCCGGCAAGAAGACACGAATTACGATTGGAAACCAATCAGTGACCGAGATTCAAATGGTGGAACCTGCTGCTCTCGGAAAAAAAGTGGTTATAAAACGCCCCAAACCAAAGACTGATGTCTAATATAACCATTGCCGGATTTGAACAAACTATATTCTTAGTATGTTCAAAATATATAAACGTAGCATGTGAACATTCTATATCGACCGTGTATTATGATTCATTTTCAATTGCCGCGAAATATGCCGGATTTGTATACTTTTTTATCCGTTCAAACCGGTAGTCAAGTTGAACCCAAAACAGTAATATCCAATTCATTATCCTATTACTTGAACGATATCAAAATTCGAATTCGTGGACACGAAACCGAGTGGGATATCTACAAGCGATACACGAATCCATATGAATATATACACACATGCGTTCCAAATAAGAAGAAAAGCATAGCCAAGCGCAAACCATTGTCTCGGTCTTATTTCAAGATGGTCGAGATACTTAATTTCTTTCGCATTTTGGATTCGTTTCGACCAACCGTAACCGGCAAACAGTCTCTACATAGCTTTCATTTGGCTGAGGGTCCGGGTGGGTTTATTGAAGCTCTCGTGCAACTGCGAAATAACCGGAGTGATGTGTATACCGGGATGACTATATTAGATGATGTAAATGATGCGAACATACCTGCTTGGAAAAAAAGCCAGGCGTTCCTACGTGAAAATAGCAACGTTGTTATTGAAAACGGCGCAGACGGAACGGGCGATATTTTACAATTGCACAATTTGGATTATTGCAAAGAAAAATACGGACGTTCTATGCACATGCTAACCGGTGATGGTGGATTTGATTTTTCAGAAGATTTTAACAACCAGGAAAACCATATTGTAAAACTCATCTTTGGTCAGATTGTGTATGCATTGGTGATGCAAAAACCAGGTGGGTGTTTTATTTTAAAGGTGTTTGATTGCTTTACACAACCGACGATCGACATGTTAGCTCTTCTATCCTCGTGTTATGAAAAAGTATACATTACGAAACCGCACACCAGTCGATATGCGAATTCTGAAAAATATGTGGTGTGTAAGGGGTTTCATGATATTCCGTTGGAAGATATGTATCCAAAATTGCGTGGCGCGTTTTCGACCGTATTAACAAGTGAAACGGGAACCATTTCTAGATTATTGCAGACGCCATTGTCTCTATTATTTACTATGAAATTGGAGGAATATAATGCGATTTTCGGACAGCAACAGATTGAAAATATTCATTACACGCTCTCATTGATCGATGTTCATCACAAAAATGATCGAATCGACGGACTTGTAAAAAAGAATGTTCAGAAATGCCTCCAATGGTGTGAAAAATATGGCGTTGCTGCGAACAATTTAGCCACGCCAAATATTTTTACGGAAGAGCTTGCGTGCTAATGTATATTTATTCTAATAATCGCCTTTCAACTTCAGCTATATCTGAATTTGAAAGAATATATCAATTACTTGATTACACATGTTGTATCACACGGGGCAGGAAATCCTATTTTTTGCTTGATTGTATATGCGTCACTTGATGCGCCATAAGACAATGCATTTCCTACTTCAGAACCAAAGGCCTTTGTATAAAGACCTCCGGTTGTCGTAATTGTGTTGTAATTTAATCTGGATGTTCGCGCGCTAGAAGATACGCCCCCGTCTTGCGAATATTTATAATTGGTTGGCTTGAATTGAGATTCCACATAATAGGTTGGATTTTTTGGGCAATAATTCGACCCGTCTGTATTTGCAGAGTATTTATTATTCTCACTTCCGGGTGCGCCCGGTTTCACCAATGGATTGCCCGACTTGAAATAATGGAATTGATTTTGACCAAATGTTTTTCCGCGAGTGTTTAAATATTCTTGAGATGTGGTGCAATAGGGTGCTGTCGTTACCGCTGAATCGACCGGTTTACGAATCACCCCCGAGCTTCGCATGCGCCGTCTTGCGACAGTGGCCGGATCCAGCATAGCATTTGGATTGCAACATTCACCGGTCTCTGTTTTGTTATTTGGTATGTTATTATCTAGAACCCCCACGTTTCCGCTACAATCGCACTCGTTAGTATGAGAAATGACTAAATATCCACCTGGTCGGTCTAGAACATCAATCGACATAGATTGCTTCGATGAATTTACTGCTAAGGGGGCGGTATTGATTTCGCGTCTATATATTTTCAAAGGTGGGGGGAGAAATAACAATGAATTTTGCATGATCGCCTCCGAGTTTTGATTTTTTTGTATGGACGATGAAATCTGTCCAAATGTCTTTCCTTTCCAGGATATAATCGATGATTTATTTAGACTATTCGACATTATATAGTATACAATATATATATATAATAATGATTTTTACTCTTCCTCATTTTAAAAATATATTGCTGATTATATTGTGTGTCTTTTTTACTTATCTACTTGTATCACATTTATATCAAAATTTCCGCGAAGGATTAACAGATGCAGAAAAAGAAGATATGATTGCGAAACTAGATGCTCTTGATGCAGAGTTCACCAGTGTATCTGCGATTAGATTGGCTATTAAAAAATCGTCGGCTGGTGCATTCTCGAATATTCAGAAAAATATAAGCACGGTAAATAAGAAAATAGATGCTATCAAGGTTGCGCAAACCAATCAGAATGCAGCCGGTGAAACAAAGGAGCAGATATCCAATCTGTTTAATTATATTTATGATTTGATTCGACCTGGTCAAACGCCTTCGATTACAAATGTAGGTAGCTCGATCGTATATTCCAATATGGAAGAACAGAATAAGTATATTGAACTTGTGAATAGTAGTCTCGCTAATAAGTAATTACTATTTGTATCAATATAAACATTTCTGTATATTAATGTTTAGATGAACGCCTATTTACATATAGATCAATTAAAGCGGTATGATGGAAATACGACTGATATTCAATTAAATGATGATATCCGATTTTTATATTCAAAACAGAATACGGTTATGGACGGCGATTTTACGAAGATTCTATATTCGTCCGAACACTTTACAATGAATGGGTTATATTTATTATTTCCGGTTATATTTGATAAACGTTCGGTTGGTAAATTCGATCATGTAAATCATATTCGTAATATTCATGATCATTTAAATTCACAATTAATTCAGGATTTTTGTCTACTTGAACGTAAATTATTGGCTCAATATAAAAAGTGCAACCGTTGTGATAAACCCGTCGAATTGTCCTTTTTTAAACAGCTTTCGACTAAGCAGATTCGCGTGTATTCCGAATCGGTGCCTTTCGATCAACCCGTTCAGCCATCTGTTTTTATTATTAAAATATCGGGTGTGTGGGAGTCGCACGAGCGCATTGGAATTACATACAAGATTGTTGAATTGCATCCGATTGGTTAATCACATGAAAAAGGACATTCTATTATTTGCACGTCGTATGTGTTTAAATGGTGTGTTCCCGTTGTGTAAATCGTGAATTTGAGCGGTTTGTTTATTTTCAATCGTGCCGGTCTCAAACGATGTTATGTCTATCATGCCCGTTTCGTGGTTAACATTATATTTTACCTTGAACAGTGACCTCACGCCTTCGCGAGTTCCGCGCTCATACCTATTAAATTCCTGTTTGTTTACCTGTTTTAAATACCCATCGTAAAAATGTAATATATTCTTATCGGCAAATGGGAAAAATGTGGATCGGTCGACCACTAGATTCGCAGTTTTTACTCTATCTAACAACATATTGTCTTCGTATCCCCACGCCCAAAAGTTTGGAAATCCATTAATCTCTTCAAAATCGCCGCCAGTAATCGATACAATGCCTCCTAATGTATGTTGGAAACCATAGAAATGCTTCACGCATCCCGTCTGCGTTTCGTAAGGTATGAAATTTTTGCTAAACGGCATTGTATCCACATCATTGAATATAAGAGTTATATTTTTGTAATGTTCCGGATATTTTTCGCGCACGAGCAAAAACCCAATATTTTTCAATGCTCCGCAGTTGAACGCTCTTTCGTCTTTTTGATGAATAATCATTATTTCATACTCGGTCGGTTCCATATCTTCTAGTATGTATTTGATATGTCGTTTAAAAAATATTAATTGTTGTTCTCTGTCTCGATATGGGATAATAAAAACCAATTTGGGCGGCGACGTCTTGGCTGTCGCTTTTGATTCACTTTTTTCCATGATTATATATTTCAGTTCCACATAATCATGGGTGCATTTACGCGGTAAATTATGCGCCCCCGTATTTTGCTAAAATACATGCTGGGATGAGTTTCTCTTGAATCAAATCCAGTTTTTTGCAACATTTATTGATGGTTACCTCGCTCACGTTACATACTTGTTTTACGTTCAACTTTGTAATCGGTAGATTGCATGATTGTGCGATGAAATATACAATACCTGCAGCAACTGACTGTGGCGTGTTGTCTTTGATATACTCGATTGATTCAAGCTTTGTAGCAATGAATTTAGCCAACATAGTCAGTTCACCATTCATATTGAGTTTGCTACAATATCGCTCGATGAACGAGCCGGGTGTCGTCGCACACAAATCACTCGATGTAGCATTAATCGCTGACCCATTTCTATCCAGGTTCGACAATATATTTACCGCCATTGAACACCCATTTGTTGCGCTAGTTTTGTCCAACATGAATATCTCTGCGATTTCGTGAGATGTTCGCGGGCAGTCGTTCAATCGGCACGAAATGTAAATGGACGCCGCTTTTATTCCATCTCGATTCATTCCTCGAAACATCTTTTGTTCGGAGATGTCTTTGTGAATCGCCATTGCGTCGTCTATGAATATTCGCGGAATGCCCGAATTTTTAGCCATAACGGTGATAAATTGAAATTCGTCGTATAACGACTTCTCGCGATGCGGCATCGCTTGCCATTCTGTCCACTTACGAATGCGTTTCATTTCATAAGACGCATTTTGACTACATAGAATCTTGCATCCAAATGACGATTCTTGGAGCAACGGATTTATTGGATTACCACAACGAGTGGGGTCCGACGAGTTTTTATCGTCCGCGCCGTAAAATCGCCATTCAGGTGAATAATCGAGTGTGTCTTTATATAGGATTCCACATTTCACGTTTGTGCAAGTTGGAAATCCGTCGTCCATTATCAATATTGATGAGTCGCATAATTTACACGTTGTATCGTTTTGATATTCGTCGCTCGGTTTTTCATATACACATTCAATATTGTTCAACTTCTCATCGGTATCGAATATGTCCCATAATGTCCGCTTTTCGACCGACGATAATAATGAGCCCTTGTTTTTCTTTGTTCGACCGGTTCGTTCGCGATTTAGTGTAATGGACATTGTGTATAATATGTGAACTATTTGGAGTTACAATCAATTTTATTCAAGTCGTATATATTTTCTATTGTTATTATAATTATATATGGCTAGCAACACTCAAATTGTTCCAAAGCAGACATTGACCAATACGGATTTGAATACTATATATAGCATGGTCAGCAAACGTGTTGTTGACGATATTTGCTCTGCGATTGTAAAGGGGGCTCCTTTAACCGATACGTTGTCTACTAATTTACAAGAACAAATGCTAAAAATTCTACAAAATGAGGATTTTCGAGAGAAAATAAATAGCATTCTTGAACAGAGCGTATCCGTTACTTTGCGCAAAGCGACAAGCGGGGATCTTTTATTGTATGCATTTTCAGCCATGAAATCGTTTGAAGAATTAACTCCAAATGCGATGTTAAAAATTTTCGAAAGTGTTTATAAGCCGGGCGACACAAAACACAAATTTGTTGATCGCCTTATACGTATGTTATATAAACCACCGTATTCTGAATGGTTTCCAACTGCCGCCATTAGAGGAGGAACTCGAAAAATGTCCAGACGAGGCACCCGTAGAGGCACCCGAAAAAGCTTGATTAGTTCCAAAACGCGAAGTCGTTCTGTGCGAAATAAACGCTCCATTGGGGGGGATGGAATTTGGAAGGCTCTCGCGAATACTGCGCGTAATGCATCAGATAAGGTGAAAGGTATCGCTGCAAGTGGTGCAGGTAAAGTTGGTAATACATTACGTGATATTCGTGATAATATAACGAGTTCTGCTTCATCGGTTAAATCAACTGCAGGTGATGCGAAGAATTCAATTCTTGGTCGCGAAAAGGCTACCGATTCCGAAATGGCTGCACATGCATCGGAAATATACGACAAATATAGTAATAAACTGGTTGAGATGACCATGAAACAATTAGACAAGACCAGCGGAGAAGTTGCTAAAAAAATGACCAATGCATCTTATCTATATATGATGAAAAATGGGTCGTCTATATTAAATCCCGTTTTGATAATGATTGAAAATACAATTATTAATAAACCTTATTTGAACGATATTTTTCCTGTATTACTTACCCAGGCATTGTATAATTCACGGTCATTAGTTGGTTCCACCATACTTGATGTAGTTGACGAGACGATTATGTCTCCACCCAATAAGATTATGGTGAATAGTGTAATCAACGCACTTCGAACAAAATTGGACAAAACGGTTGGTGCTGAGTAATTTATTATTTTACATGAAAAAACATGTAAAATACTTATTGTGATAATATTCGGATTGTATATTCTTATGCGCTCTCAGTTGGCGCTTCTAGTGGTGAGGCAGGTCTATCGATACTCGACCCCCTCTGCATATTTCTAGATGACTGAGTCGCCAATGCTTGTCTGCGCGTTTCACACAAGATCGGTCCGTCGGAAACACCCGTAATATCGGATGCATGAAATTCATGCTTGATATTATCGGAACGGTTTCTATTATCGGAGCGCACCAACTGGAAATCCACGTACTCGCCTTGAACCAAATACTTGTATTGTGAATTGGCCACGCGGATGGATGAATAGTGAACAAAAATATCCTTTCCACCGAACTCTCCCTCACCACAAACCGTAATAAATCCAAAACCGGATTTGTTATTGAACCACTTTACCATACCGGTCATTCTTTTTTGTGTAACGCTATTGGTAGACATACTGCTTACTCGTTATGACTTATTATAGTCAAACCTGTTTATATGGTTTCGGTATAATTTATTTATAATGATTATTTATATTGAGTATGATTCGGATTATTTCAAATGGTCGGATTGCCGCAGTTCTATGTTTATTGCTCACTTTAGTTATATCGTTATGGATCGGCGAGAACTTGATTGAAAATAACACGTTTAGTGAAGGTCTCACGGTTGATAATCTAAATATGAGTTTAACGACTGCACCTGCACCTGCACCTGCACCTTCCGGTCTCATCAAACAAAAGAAGAAGAAGGAGGGTTTTCAAATGCCTTTACGTCCCGAGCCCGTTAACAGTGTCCTTACTATCGATACGGAGCCCAAGATACAGCCACCTTTTCCAGAGAAATACTCCATAACCAATGTGTTTGAGCACATTTTCGGTATGTCTAACCCAAATGAACGGTTTGAAATACCTAAAATCTAGGTTCCCACACACACCTTGAAAAATACCTCTATCTAAACAGTTGCCACTTTTCCATTTTGGAACTTTTAAAAAGTTCCAAATTGGGTAACCTCCACATATCTTCAAACAACCTGTTTTTGGAAAAGTCGTATCAGAGCATAATGCAGCGAAACGTGAACTGCAAAAAGACGTTTCGCTGCAACCACTTTTTCGTTGCGTCGGACTCGTTGATATTTCCGGATGTAATTTATTTAGCATTATATATGTAAAAATGCTAAATGAAAATACATCAATTACATCCTCAAATTATAAATGCGAATCCTGCAACTTTATATGCAGCAAAAAAGGTGATTATAATCGTCATATATTGACCGTAAAACATGCGAAGCTAACAAAATGCTATGAAATGCTAACGGAAAATACATCACACGAATTTGCGTGTGGATGTGGACGCTACTTCAAACATCAGTCGAGCTATTCACGTCATAAATCGTCATGTCGCATAGGAGACAATTCGAGTATATATAATAAGGACAAGATTATTGATCAACTATATCAAGAAAATCGCGAAATGAAAGATGCGAATCGCGAAATGAAGTCTATGTTTATGATGATGATGGAGAAATACGAGGAAGAGCGCATACGTAACGAGACGGATAAAAAAGATATTATGAATAAAATAATTGATATTATTCCAAGAGTTGGTAACACCACCACGCATAATACTGTGAATAATACGCTGAATTTTTATCTTACTAATACGTGTCGGGATGCTGAGACGATTCATGACTTTACCGACCGATATGTGAAACGCTGTGTCGAATTTTTTAATACTAATTATAGGGGGATGGCGTCTAAGCAAATTAGTTTGGCGTATAATGTATACGAGATTTTTTTCAAATGCCTCGAGGATAATCCACAATATATGAACTTTATACAGACAACTGACGTTAAAAATGGCGTATTTTACGTAAAAGAGAAGAAAAAGGACGCAAATCGTCAACTATATGGGGAAGCCGAATTCATCAAATATGTTGATGGATTCGAAAAGGCAGGCGCGAGTATTGGACATGCTATGACCAAGGCTTTTCTACCACTTCAAACATCTTATACCGGTATCTTGGAAAAAGAGATTGGTTCACCACCAAACGAAGACGATTACGAAGACGAAGAAGAGTATGAAGAACTCTTGCACAAATATAAAGAGCGAAAGGGCTCGATTGGTCGCCATTTATTTATGAATGTGTATGACGCCACCAGCTTATTCGATAGTAAAACGCGAAAAATGGAGGTTCTTGAAAAAACCAAACGACTCAAGGAGATGCTATAACGCCTGCCCCTTTACGCTATTGATTATCTCTTCTGGATAATCCATATCCTCCAAGATACGAACAGCCCCTTGCACCTTTGAAATCCCTTTTTTCATCTTATACGTGTATTTTAGTTTTCCAAGATCATCTTGGACAACATCCATTTTGTGGTTCCGAATGTATTTGTTTTTCTTCAATTTGCTGCAAATTTTCACATAGTGCGTCGTTAGAATAAAGTTTACGTGTTTGAATTGAGACATGTATTTCATGAATGCGAAACCCGCCTTGGTTGCTTCTTCCGGATTTGTCCCCGAATACAATTCGTCAAATATGCAATAATGGCGATATCCATCTACTTCGGGATAAGACAATATCGAATCGATTATATCTTTACATCTTCTTGACTCGGCTTGGAATAAACTGTCTCTTTCAGATGTATCAGGGATATTCAAATATGAATGAATATGTGTATACGGGTTGATAATCGCACTTTCATAAAACCCAAACCCAATTTGCTGCGAAAATATCACGTTAATTGTAGTAGACTTTAACATGGTTGTCTTACCGGATGCATTGGGTCCCGTAATGATGATTTTCTTGTCCAAATCGCAATCATTTTTTACGCACGCGTCTTCGTCCATATGCCCCGGGTAGTATTGTTTTTTAAAGGAACATGGACTCGCATTGTCGAATTGTGCAGGAGATATTATTCCCGATGAATAATGACTACTTACACCTCGAAGGTTGTCCAAGAACCCTTCAAATCCAAACGAATATCGTATACTTTCTTCATATGCACGATTCGAATGCAATTCATAGTAACATTGTAACATGTATCCAACGCTTCCAATTTTACTGAAAAAACTGCCTTGGTTGTTTATATCTGATAACATTGTGAGATAATCGGTTAGCACACAGATATGACTACGAATATCTTCGCAGAAAGCCATATATGTCTTCCTTCCGCAATGTTTTTCCACAAAAAGATTCATGTTATCAATCGATTGACCAAGATAGACCTTCATATGGTATAAATATGTATTCAATTTCTCAATATTACGGTAGAACCTCTTGCATGAGGTCACATTTTGATAAATTTGGTAGAAATACATACCCGCCGCCAAGACTAGGTAGATGATACTCTCAATTGAAATCTTGGACAATCCTGTAATTACCTTGCCTATGAAATGATGTTTCGCAATATCTTTTAATACATCGATATACATTGCTACTGTTATCGGAAGCCCTCGCAGTTTCAACATGATAAACGGTAATATCAAAAATAGAATTGGAATCATGAGACTGATCGCAGGCGACATCATATTTAGCATCGACAATAGCTGCATAAATCCAGACGAACGATTCAGAGGTTTTATGATATCCCATTCCACATAACAATATTTTTCCAAGAAATACGCAGGATTTCCTTTCACATCGTCCCAAATAGTCAATAGTGTTTCCACGTCGGTAGTATATTCGGGCATGTTTACTGCATCTTGTATGACCGCCTGTGTATCTTGGAGATATTCAATGTTTGTTGTAAAATTCTGTTTCCAATCATCGATGAGTCCTTCACCAAATTTGTGCGATGGCTTGAATAATCGCTGATACACCGATTTATCGCCGACCGTTTCCACTAATTCCAGGTCTCGACTTACCGTGTTCGTTAGTATATGTAATTCACTCTCGGGTAAATATGAAATCGGCAATTTGAATGGATGATGTAAACGTGTCGGTTGCGGTATATCTACCCCGGGCTCATATACAACGCCTACCGATTCCGATATCAACATTTCTGCACGAATTCTGGCTTCATCCATAATTGGGTCAATCCATGCAAACATGTTTACACTAATCTTGGAAATTAGTTGTATTTATATTACGCAACGATCAAACAATATTGTAATTTGTAAAAATATTACGATATGTATGCGACCCTATTATCTAGACCATGCTAGCAAATGAACCGGGCAATTCCTCTATGGTGGATTGATAATGATTTTCAATTGTTTTCATCGCACTAATATCCTCCTTTGTTACAAAATTAATAGCTAAACCTTTTCTGCCCCATCGCCCACTTCGCCCAATACGATGCAAATAATTGTGCACGCATCTTGGAATATCAAAATTAATTACAACACTTACCTGTTGAATATCAATCCCGCGAGAAGTAACGTTGGACGAAATCATAACGCGATATGAACCCGAACGGAATTCGTCAAGGGATTTCCTCCGTTCGTCACTAGTCATCGAACTGTGAATGCAGCAAACGGAATGGTTTTCTTTACGCATTGCGTCGTATAAATCAATTACGCGATTCACACTATTCACATATACAATGGTCTGGTTTAGCGATAATTGACCGAAAAGGTCTTTCAGTGTTTCGAATTTTGACGCATCGTTGGGCAAGGCAATATAATACTGTTGTATGCCTTCCAGATTCAACTTCTCCGCCTCCATCGTAATACGAACCGGATTACGCATAAAACGATTGGTCAATTCCAACATTTCATTCGGCATGGTCGCACTGAATATAGCAACCTGTATATCAGTGCTCATCGCATGAAACACCTGGTAAATATTCTCCAAAAATCCGCCTGATAACATTTCGTCCGCCTCATCTAATACAAACAATTTAATATCCTTTGTTCGAATATGCTTCCTGCGTATCATATCACATACGCGCCCGACAGACCCTATAATCACATGCGGGACGTTAGACCGCAAATCACTCGCATCTTCCGTGACGGAAGTTCCGCCGACCAACGTCTTTACAACTACTCCGGACATCTGTGAACTCATCGTGCTAACCACCTTGGATATTTGACGAACCAGTTCATGTGTGGGCGCCATGATAAGCGCCTGTGTTGTGCGACTACTTACATCCAGTCGTTGAAGAGTTCCAATTGTAAATGCACCCGTCTTACCCGTTCCTGATGGTGCTTGTGCGATGACGTCGCGTTTTTCAATTATTGGAAGTATAGCCGTCTTTTGAATCTGACTGGGATTTTCAAACCCATGAGAGTAGATACCTCTCAATAGAGAGTCATCTAAGTTGAAATCATCCCAATTCTCAATCGATTTTATTTGTTCGACTACGTCGGATTCAATAATTTTCGTGTCTTCCATTTCATTTGATTGTAAAATACTATTTAACTAGTTTACGTAGAAATAATATAAATATAAAGTCGCCAATATATAGAGTATATACATGTCTACTATCATACATCATCATACTATCGATTCCATTTTATCGTATAAATTTACACATTGTGTGAAATTATCCCCCCAAGTAAAAGATATAATCACCTTTTTAGAGTCACACATTGAAGTTCCCGCGGATATTCCGGAAGCAATTTCGTTAAAACGAGTCGATAAGAGTTTTGACCGAACGAATCGAGGAGGTAGACATCGTAAACAAGGCGGCTCTCGCAATTCGTCCAATGATGATTTGAATTCTATGATGGAAGATTGGGACGCCATGCGCAACTTCAAAACAACCACAATCGTAAAGGCGACTGGATTTGAAAAAGAACTGAATCATATCCGAGGTCTTTTAAATAAACTGTCGGATAAAAATTACGATACTCAAAAGGAGACTATTTTGGAGAAGGTTCGCGAAATAGTCGCATCCGACGACGAGACTGACGGGTCAAATATCACAAGGGTCGCAAATATGATGTTTGATATAGCAAGTGCGAACCGCTTCATGTCGGAAATCTATGCAGATTTGTATGTCGAATTGGTAGGTGAATGCGATACATTTGGCGGATTGTTGGACGGATTCCTTGTAAAATATCGCGAGACGTTGAACACGATTTCCTATATTGACCCCGACCAAGATTATGACCGGTTTTGTGAATACAATAAGGCGAATGAGCTGCGTCGGGCGAGCGCCGCATTTATTATGAATCTAACCAAGCGAGACATGATTTCCAGAGCAGAGGTGATGAGTGTAATTATCGAGTTACAAGAACTTACCTTGCGTTTTATCCAAGAGGATGCTCGTAAGAATGAGGTGGATGAAATTACCGAGAACGTATTTTTACTCGTCACAATCGGTAGCACATTTTTATCGTCAGAATCCATGTGGACAGAGACAATCTCTCCCTTCTTACATGCATTTTCAAAACGGAAGGCAAAGGATTATAAAAGTCTTTCAAGTCGGTGCGTCTTTAAATATATGGATATGATCGGTAAATAAAAATCTCTTCATTATCTATAATGGCGAACAATCCCTGCGTCTCGAATACGTGTGCTTTTTCCTATATACCCCCCATCTTTCCAATGAACACACGAAGAAGTTTGTATAGTAATAACGCAATGGTCTTTTACAAAGTAAACACTACGGCGTCGTGTCCGACTGGAACGGTTCGTAATTCCAGAGCAGTTGCTAGAAGAACCTAATGTAAATCACATGTATCATGCTAAGATATGTGTGATTAATTCTATCCACTGAGGCAAACTACTTTTCGCAAATTGTATCTAGGTGCAGTCGCACCGCATAACAATTCGGTCATTCCGTGGTTTACAGTAGATTTATATATTGATGAACATGTAATATGATTCCAGTAATAAAATAGGAGGTGTATTAATTTTTAACGCGCATAGCCCCCAGTTCGAGGCAATGCGCTCTCTCCTCATCCACCCATCATTTTGGTCTTGGACCCGGACGAGTAACGCATGCTATTTCTATACATAAGCCACACAAATGCAATTATGGCTATAATGTATGTCCAAAACATACTAAACACGTCAAAGAAGTTGGTTGTTGTTATTTGCATCGACGATGCACCAAACGGGGTCGAAATGTCGCTAATGCTTGACGTCATTTATACTATATGTTGCTATAAAATTTTCGAACGTGAACCATCTTATATGTCTACCAGATCGCGTATCCGAGGCGCAGACAAAATCGCTACATTATGTATACATGGTTTATTCTAGCATTAACGGCACAGTCTTTTATAAAGAAACACCTGAGATTGACCCCGAAGATATTGGATACGAATCGGTTCTCTATGAGCTTGATATACATAGCAAACAAGTTCTGATTGCATTGGGAAAGGCCAAACACACCTACATTCAGCGTAATATTGTCTTCTATCCAGTTTATTTAGTTACAAATGGAAGAGTTAAATCTCAGATTGGCGTCGTTGAGATTCCCAAGAACCATGTCTTGGAAATAACGGATGATGATGGTGATATTGATGTCGCAAAATTGTCCGTCCCTCTCTATTATGGATTTGCAAACGAAACGTATATTGACCGAAACGGTGCGGATTCAAAACTGTTTATTAAGAGGGCGGAGCAACCAATACCCACCGTAGTCGAATTATCAGATTCAGACGACGATGCAGACAAAGTCATGTCCGTAAAAGTGAAACCATCCAAAATGTCCAAAGAAATTGAAAATGCATCGAATACGCTTAAAGATGGCGTGTTTCAAGTTGATAGCAAAATCAAACTCCCGGTCGATCTAGTGGAGGAAACGGATGTCGACGCAAAACAAATAAAAAAGGATTTCCAATCTTCTAAAAAAAATACCTGGATTGAGACCTTTATGAAAAATAATCATTATGATATTCATGACGTGGAAAACAACGGGGATTGTTTATTTGCAGTCATCCGAGACGCGTTTAAACAAATTGGACAAATTACCACAGTCGCCAAACTACGCGCTATCTTGGCCAAAGAGGCGACGGACGGAATATTTCAGAATCACAAGGTATTATTTAACGATCTTGATGGAACGGTTCGTGAATATGACCGGGAACTAAAAGAAATTAAACACATCTTAGAAACGGTTCTCGCCAAGCGTGCCCAAAAAGAACGCGACAACAAGGAGGAATTGAAAAAAATATTGGCCGAATCGGCTCGTATGAAATCCGAATACAAACGTATTTTATCTAACAAACAAGATGCCCAGGCTATGATTCGGGAAAATGTGGATGATTTTTCCGCGGTTGATACGTTGGAGAAATTCCGCGAATATGTTCAAACGTCTCGTTTTTGGGCAGATAGTTGGGCAATATCGGTATTAGAGCGCGTTCTACAAGTGAAAATGGTTATTCTATCCCAACGAGCCTATTTAGAGGATGACCTAGACGGCGTGATGATCTGCGGCGAAATCGACCCGGTTATTCAACGCGAAGGTGTTTTCCGACCCAAGCATTATATCATGACTACATTTAGCGGTGACCATTACCAATTGATTGAATATAAAAGTAAACGCATATTCGCGTTTCATGAATTACCTTATCACATCAAGGCCCTCATTGTAAACAAGTGCTTAGAAAGGTCATCCGGTTCATTCTTTGTAATACCAGAGGTTCGTAATTTGAAATCACGAATGGGGATAGACGAAGACGAAGGAAAACCAAAGGATGATGATGACGATACAAGCGCCGAATATAATTCCAAGATAGTCTTTTCGTTTTACCAAAAGTCCGCGAAAACGTCCAAACCAGGCAAAGGCGCGAACGAGAAGATTCCAGCAGATAAACAATCGGCGTTTCTCGCATTGAGCCGAATACCCGATTGGAGACGCAAATTGGATGATTCTTGGACAGATGCTACATTTACATTGGACAAACATGAATGGGCGTCGGTCGAACATTACTATCAATCATCCAAGTTTAAGAAGCGCAACCCCAAATTCGCAGCCATGTTTTCATTAGACGAACCTAGCGATTTTTCCAAGGACGTCAGTTTAGCAAAGATTGCGGGAAGTCAAAATCCAAAGGCAAAGAAACAGGGCGTATTGCTGCGACCAAAATCAATCGAAATTGACCCGGATTTCTACGACAAACGCCACGAAAATGAACGTTTGGAAGCATTGCGGGCGAAATTTAACCAAAATGAGGATTTAAAACAATTACTTTTGGCTACACAAGATGCGAAGTTAATTCAACTGCATCACGGCGCGCCGCATGAAATTGACCACATGCTCATGGCGGTGAGGCGAGAATTAGAATCTAGCAACTAACAAAACATATACATCATAATATATCCCATTAGTGTATACATTATGAATGCAGATATAGAAATACGTAAGCTGTTTCCAAAACAGACCCATACAATGACCCGTAATACTCGAACTCTGTTTCATACCATTGTAAAGCGAATTGATGCCGGATATAAATCTTGGAAATATGCACAAGATGATATCATTTCGTTAGGGATGGAACGTAAACAGCATTCGGATTTTGTTGGTAGATCGTCGTATGATTATATACCACATGAAATTCGAAGCGTGATTGAAGAACACCCTGTCCACCAGGAAGTGTTTTCGTTCTTCATTGAAAAACGTAGATTCCACGTCGCACTTATTCTACCAACCATTGATCCAAGTGATCCACACGAATATTTCCAAGATGCGATACAGAAAATATATATATGGTTATACGTAATCACACCCGTGATTCACTCTGGATGCTCGGATACAATGGATATTCACATATTTTTTACAGATAAAAAAAAGAAATTGTCCAAGATTAAACGCGAGCCATTGGGCGAAATACACGTAAACACAGCATTTACCACTTCTTGCAAACCATCCACCAAGGTGCACGTCTATCGCAAAGAAGAATGGTTTAAAGTATTTATGCATGAGACGTTTCATAATCTAGGCTTGGACTTTTCGGCCATGAATGAGAGCATATCTAACGATATTATCTTGGCGCATTTTCCGATTCAAGCACCCGGTGGAATCCGATTGTATGAAAGTTATTGTGAAATATGGGCTGAAATATTCAAAACAGTATTCGTGTCTTATTCTTCTTCAAAGCATAGACCTTCTACCAAAGTCATCTTGGACAAGATAGAACGAATGCTCCACGAAGAAATGTTATTTTCCACTTTCCAGTGCGTAAAGATATTAAATCATTATGATATGACCTATGAACAATTGACCAATATACATTGTCCGGTATCAAAGAATGCGAGAGCCAATTATAAAGAAGATAGTTATATTCTTTCGTATTACATCATGAAATGTATCTTATTTTCCCAATACAACAAATTCATTGACTGGTGCAAAGAACACAATCGTGTAGATGAATTAGGCGAGCCCATGACCGGTATGAAAGTGATTGGATTTATGCATACCCAGGATAATGTGAACGAATATGCGGAATTTATTGTGAAACAATCACAAAATCCTGTCTTGCTACAAAATATTTCTCATTTTGAAAAGGTATTATTGAAGATACCGGAGACGCACGAATTGTGGCGGTCTCTTCGAATGACTGCGCCTATGAACGTGAGTTCATAAAATTGATTTGACTGTCTACACTGTATAGAACAGAAAAACAGACATAAAAATGGGGATCAAACACCTGAACAAGTTGCTTGTAGATAAATGCAAAAAAAGTTCTATATGTAAACAGGGACTCGGTATATTACGCGATAAAACGATTGTTATAGATACCAGTATTTATATGTATAAGTATCATGCACAAGATGCACTTATTGAGAATTTCTATTCAATGATTTCGCTCTTTCATAAATACAACATCACGCCGTTATTTGTATTCGACGGCAAACCACCCGTTGAAAAATACGAGTTGCTTAAGCAGCGTAAGGCCAACAAACAAGATGCCGAATTGAGATTTATTCAATTACAGGCAATGCTCGAGAATGAAACCGACAACGATGCACGCAAACATTTGAACGCCGAAATGGAGATTTTAAAACGTCAATTTATACGGATATCGGGTGCTAACAATAAATTGGTGAAACGTTTAATCACATCCTATGGTGCGAATTATTATGAAGCAAATGGTGAAGCCGACCGCGTATGTGCCTATATGGTTACCAGCGGAAAGGCGTGGGCGTGCATGAGCGATGATATGGACATGTTTGTATATGGATGCGATCGTGTATTACGACATATGAGTCTTGTTCATGAGACTGTGCTACTATATAAAATGGATGAAATATTGAATGATTTAAACATGTGTATGACGGATTTCCGCCAAATTATGGTAGTATCCGGAACAGACTATAATGTCGACAATCATACCAATTTAACAGAGACGTTGAAATGGTATTCTGAGTATACACGCGAGAAGAATAAGGGTTCTGTCGCGATAAATACGTCGTTCTATGCATGGCTAGTGAAACAAACTAAATACGTTCGCAACTACGACGACCTCATTGGTATATACAATATGTTTGTATTGGACAACAGCGTATACCCAGCTATAGACAATATAACCATACATCTTGACGCAAAATACAGCGAAGACCAACTACGAGCAATTTTGAGCGAAGATGGATTTGTATTTGCCTAACATAACACTGCGACTATTTGTATCATCACGGATAGAAATGATATAAATATTTTTATTTTTTATGAACATTCATAATATTGGATTACATTTGGAGAAATATTTGTTTATGCAGTTGCACTTGCCTCGGCCTTGATGAAGTGGGACTTCATGTAACGCTGGAGGTTGAAGTAGCTGAGCTCGTCGTCCTTCTTGAGCTTAAGAAGGGCAGACAACTTGGCGTCGGCCTCGATGATGCGACCGTTCTCCTTGTTCTGCAAATTGTGAGTGCGAATATAGGTATTGATCTCCTTGCTCACCTCAGTTCTGGCCATCTCAGTGCCTGCGCTCTTACCAAGAAACTTGGCTAGCTCGTCGCTGATACGAGTGGGCTTGACGAAGCCAGATGGTTGGCGGTTACCGGCACGCTTGGCCTTCTTAGCAGAGGTCTTCTGCGCAGCCTTCAACTCACGGGAAACCATCTTCTCAAGAGTCTTGAAATCACCCTTCATGGAAGAAAAGATGCTTCCGATCTGTTGGAGCTTGGCACCAAACTCGTTGAGCTTCTTGGATACGGGGGAGGACTCATCGTCAACAACCTCGTTTGCGAGGTCGCTCTGTGCAGCCTCAACCTGGACAGGAGCCACCTCAACGGGGGCAGCAGCAGCCTTGGCCGCCTTCTTAGGGGCATCGGCCTTCTTAGGGGCGTCAGCCACCTTCTTGGGGGCAACGGAAGCCGGAGCAGCAGCAGCAGCAGCAGGAGCAGTAGTAGTAGTCTTAGCGGTTCTAACCATTTTCACTATACACATTATAGTGTTCTTTATTTAAGTGGTTTAACGCACTAATATAAATATTATTCCTAAATACCGCTAGGTGCATCGTGTAAACGCAAAATATTTGTCCGTATTTTTATTATCGACATGAAAACTCACCAAACTAGAGATTCATACAACCACGGCATATTTACTCTGGCCTCGCTATTTACCACCGTTAATGCAGACAAAACATGAAATGCACCTATTGTGCGGTATTCGGTATCGACGCCGGTGTATACCATGTCTTCCATGATTGAAACACATACGTTCTGAATCTGGTCTAAAGATAATTCCGCTATGACTATTGAGTTTGATGAGATCATAATAAATGGATCCCACAACGGACAAATCTTGGCCTTGACCGATGTTGGTATTTGCGCGCGATATGTCCAAATGTCTTTCAATATACGATAGAACCGCATGCTACCACGTCTGTCTAATTGCGTAAACCATTGATATTGCGTGTAGTTACCGAGCTGGTCTATGTCCATGAATAACAAACGGCATCTCTCTAAAAAGGGTCTTGTCCGTATATTTCTTATATGCTCAATCATGTCTATGTGATTATACGTATTCACGGTATTGGGAACAACTGCGTCTGTATTTCTTCGTGTGCGAGACGTGTTTTGCGGTGCACGGGCACTCGATGGCTTAGTTGTTGTTTTTATCGGCAATATTCTTTCCCGCACGATATAGGGCGTGTTCATGATTGTAATTAACCGTTCTAATGTGCGTATCGACATCACCGCGGCGTCCATATTACCGCGATTATATGGATTTTTTACATTTCTCGTTTTACGTTTCAAATACGCATATAGAGACTCGATTTCAAATCCATATGTAAAATTGTCCGGGTCTGTGTAACTAAAGAATTCCAAGAATGGGATGTTCTCTAGCGGCTCAAGAGAATAAAAATCAGAATCATTCACACACATTTTGCGATTTTTCAATGCGACACCTCTTAGTCGAATCGAATGTCGCACAAAATGACCTCTGACCACCCGTTGAATGTGAACCGCCGACCCCTCTTGAATCAAATATGTTCTTAGCCGATCCGTCAATACATGCTTTGTCCCCACTAGCGCAAAATCGTGCAGCGTCTTAATTGCGTTCTTGGCGTCTCTCTTCATTAGTGATGAATATGTATTTGGAATCACCATCGTATTTTTGTAAAACTTCAATGCTTCTCGGAGTTGTGAAAGTTTCAATGCGCCCAGGCAATTTGGGTCATTTTGATATTCATTATATGTAACGTGATTCACTGTGGGCGAAATACAAACTGGTTCTACAAATTTATTTTCTACGATTTCAAAACTACTTGTCGCATCATTCGACAATATTATAACGTCAAGCAAATCTGTTTCCATGTTCAAATATGTATAATATATATATATTTGGTTTATATTATTTGATTAGGCTATTCAATATCATATCTAGTTTATTCGACGTATTGTCGTCGAAATTGCGAAGAATACACTGCATGTATGCGCAAAAAATAATCGCGTTTTCAGCCATAACTTTACATAGCATAAAATTGATTTAAAGATTTGACCCTTAGTTATATCATAATTAGTCGAGCCTATTAGTATAATGTCTTCTTCAAAGCCTCTTGTTCTCTCTTCCGGTGACTGGAATACCCAATCCGTCAAGTATATGCCCCCTAAGGTAAATGCTATGGGTGGAAAGTCTATTAATATGATCAGCACACAAACAAATCGTTCTTTGCATATTTCCACTCCTATGATGATGACCTGGGGTATTACCGATTTCATCGGCGAAAGTGGCGAGTCTGACGGCAAGTTCACCATGTCTTTGAATTTTCCTAACTCGGAATATCGCAAGCCCGTGACCGATGCTTTCCTCGAGAAGGTCAAGGCATTTGAGAATCAGATTCTCGACGATGCAGTGAAGAACTCTGAGCTCTGGTGGGGAGAGGAGATGTCTCGCGAGGTGTGCAAGCACTCATTCTTCCCTTTCCTCAAGTATAATTACATCAAGGGAACAAAGAAGGTTGACGCTACCAAGCCTCCTTCCATTCGCGCCAAGGTCCCACTCTACCAAGGCAAGTGGGGCGTAGAGTTGTATAACACTCGCGACGAGATGGTGTTTCCATGTGATAATGACCGCCTAACTCCTGTGGATTTTGTCCCTAAGTTGAGTCAGGTAGCATGTGTTCTACAGTGCGGCGGTATTTGGATTGGCGGGAAGGGATGGGGAGTCACATGGAAGGTCATCCAATGTGTTGTTAAGCCGCGCGAGGTTGTTAGCGTGTATGGAAAGTGCCACATCCAGCTATCTGATGATGACCGCGGTGCGATCGAGTCTCAAACTATTCAAGATGATGCGGATGAATATGAAACTACTGCATCCGTAGAGCCTCCTCGTGCCGCGACTGTGTTCGAAAGTGCGGCTACTCACAGCACGGAGGCAGTCGATAGTGATGAGGAAGAGGTTGAGGTTGCTCCTGCTCCTGTGGTTGCGAAGAAGGTGGTCAAGAAGGTGGCTGCACCCGTCGAAGTAGAGGCTCCTTCTGCTGCGCCAAAGAAGAAGATCGTCAAGAAGAAGCCATTGTCTGCCTCCGAGGACGCATAAGCATTTTGAGTGTTACCGTATATAAGTCCCCTAGTTGAGTTTTGAATATTAAAATAAAAACAGTTTGTTTTTATTTTACACATTTTCTCATTTAGAGCAACGCGTATTTTATTAATATTATTACAATGTGTAATTTATTTAGTATTCATTTTTCTTTTCGGTCGGTGTAATATCTATTTTTTACGAGTTGTTCGTTTACACACCTTCCTTTTATGATTTGTTCGTTTACGCCCCTTCCTTTTACGATTTGTTTGTTTTCCGCCAGAAATCGTACAACCATATCCGATGCAGCTAACATGTTCTTTTTTATCACTCCCACTAACAGGTTCTGTTTCATCACTCCCACTAACAGGTTCTGTTTCATCACTCCTACTAACAGGTTTTTTTCCTTTTTCATTTGAGATTTGAGATTTGGTCGTGTTAATATCTAAATCATAATTCTTGTTTGATTTCGACGCAGTCGGTAAAAAAATATTTCTTCTCTTCTCCTCAATTAAGTTAGCAAGTTTTTCTTGTAGTCCTTTCTGGACGTCGGAATCCGCTTCTGGTTTATATGTAGTACATAATTCGGTATCATTTGGGTCGACAATAATTAATTTCTTTTTCTTTCCGAGAATCACTTCAATAATATGATCTACGGTTACACGCGTTCCGTGTAACTTCACAGACATGGGTAGGTTAACCGCAAAGTCGCTAAAACAGTCGTTTCCATTTAAGTCGTCATCCTGTGAAAACCCAAATTTAGTGTAAGTGCATAACCCAGGTGTATTATTATATCCCCTCGCCAATTCTAGAATACCGGTTTGGTTAACACCGGTTTGTGTTGTAAGCAATGTGTATAAATACATTCCCATTAACAAAGTTCCTTGATTCGCGATGCTGCATATTAGTTTTACTGCATGTAGTTTGGGATGTTTTTCGCATTCACCCTTTTCAACAATCATAAATCCCTTGACCTGTTGCATCTTGAATTTAATATAATCATCTGGCGTAACTACTGTTTGTTTGGCGTTTTTGTGTGTATCGGTAACCACCAATAAAATATCGTATTCTTCGGAGAGTGAAATGGAACTCTCAACCGAATCAATCCCATACCACTCTCCGACCTGGTTTTTACATTGGTCTTGTGCTAAACCTAGTACAAATGTGTCGAGTTGTGCTTGTATAAAGTCATCTTGAGTAGTAGTAGTTCTCTTTCCCGGTCGTGGATGCGATGTACTACCAATAGGCCTGGTCTCAATTAGCCACTTTATCACGCCCTTTTTATTTAACAATGCTAAATTGTTTTTTTGTAAAAAGGTTTGGTTTGCGGTCTTGTAGTCATCTCTGTTAAGTATGTTGTTAAAACTGGTTAACATCTCATCTGTAAAAAATGCCATATATGTATAATATATATATGTATAATATATATATGTGAAGAAACCATTATAATATTCAAACGCTTTCTATTGTTGTTTATTGGACTTAGTTTGCTTGAGTATTATCAACAATAGGTTGATATTTCTTACGACATCCTCTTTGATGTTCTGAAAGATTTTGACGATTCAGTGTAATATAAAATGGGTGTATTAAATGAGAAAAGGTGTAATGAATAATACCTTAGTCGTAGCCATCTTTTTCTATCTGAGTATAATTGGGATAAAATTGATGTTTTACGCATATATCATGGTAATGGAACAATAAAATCAAATCATGTTGCATGAATTATCAAACATATCAGAAGGAGTTGTGATAAAGCGACCTTCACAATATATAAAATCTCCCTATGTTGCCGATGTGATGATCGATGGAGTCAACTATCTTGGACATACACCTTCGCTGGGCTGTTGTGGATTAGCAGATGCACATTCTACTGTTTACATGACTCCATCTACAACCAAAACATCGAAATGTAATTTTACGTTCTACCTGGCCAAGTATTCTGATTTACATCACCCAACACAGTCTGAACTTGTTGGTATAAATCCAAAAATAGCAGAATTACTAGTCGAGCGTTGTATCACAAACAATTATTTATCACTGTTACAAAATGTTCGCTCTTATCGTCGAGAAACTTCTATCGTCATACCTGAATATGGCTTGAACTCGCGGTTCGATTTCAGCGGTATTGATTGCGACGGAAAACCATTCTTGATGGAAATAAAAAGCGTCCCTCTTGCGAATTACGAAGATTTACCCGGAAAAGAGCGGTTAAGTCAGAAATGCTACCGCAGCCGAGATTTTAACTCGAAAATCGCCTATTTTCCAGATGGATACAGAAAAAAACCGGGCGACACGACCAGTCCACGGGCATTAAAACATATGTGTGAATTGACCAAAATAGCAGGCATGTCTAAAACAAGATGCATGTTAGGATTTGTGATTCAAAGAAGTGACGTAATGTGTTTTCAAGCTTCGGTAATTGACCCCGAATATAAAAACGCCTTGAAAAAAGCAAAGGAAGCGGGGGTCGAGATATTTGCATTGGTAGTCAAATGGACATCCGACGGAAAATGTTCATTTGTTAGAGACGATTTACCTATTCGTTGGTAATCGTGATATGTATATAGACCGAACTCTTCTTGGATACATCATATATATCAGACATGTTAATACGAGAAATTCCGCTACCTTGGATTTTTACTGTTTGATTACGTAGCATTTTTAATTGACTTCTCTCAATATAGAGTCTCTTCCCCCCTATATCAATCTCAATTTGAGGCTTGTTCCAGATTTCCATTGCACTATACGTTTGCCTGATATGTATATCATTGTTGTCGTCAATCTCTACACCTTCCTCCAACTTCGGTATACATTGAACATACAGTTCTGCACCAGAATTATCATACACCAATTCGTGATGCCATAACGGAATATAATACGTCTTATCATAACACTCCAATTTATATACATTGTCTGCGTATACATCATTCAATGACGGGTAAATTCGTATGCATTCGTCGCGACCAAACTTGTCCGAATACATATGCGCCATCTCCATTATAAATGAATCTGGTATATGCAACACATCTTGCTGCGCTCGTAACAATTCGCATATTTTACCACATTGCTTGCGATTTAATCGCCCTAATAATTCTAACGCCTTTGTCTCGCACTTGTTTGATATGTTTTCAATGATCGAACATACCCATTTTGGCTTGATTCCCTGAAAGACTTCTGCATCCAATACAGGGGATAAAAATGAGAATAGAACCTTGGTATAATCTACGAACGTGCTTACTGGGTCGTCCTTCTGTTCGCCTGTTCCCTCTTCGCATTCTTCGGAAAATCCATGGTAGTTACGCGCATTTTCGTATGCCTCACTAATTTCAACAAACCGTGCATGTGCCTCTGCCGACTGGTTTTTGTCCGGATGATAACGGAGCGCCTCTCTATGATAACACCGCTTCAATAATTTCTCGTCTATATCATCGTCCAGATTTAATCCGAGTATTTGATGCGCTTTTTCGTATTTTTTTCGGGGGCTCGACATTATCAAACGAGTAGTTATGGATATGATTTAGTATAGTAATGAATATACTCTCTAAATGGTAAATTGGACGATAATTATTATTATATTGCTGTAGTTGTTGGTATGATTTATTCAGGATATCAACTATAGCTGTATTGCTCAATTTGCCTTGGCGTATAAAATGTGTAATTACATACCACAATACATCGTATATATCCAAATTGTAAACCAAGATATCATATAAAAAGTCGCGAAATTCAGTAATATTCATCTTGTCTGGTTCATTTATTTTCTCCACCAATGTCTCGCATACATTATCAAATGTTTCCTGTGGTAATTCCGATAGATCCGGTGCGTCTTGGATTGTATGTATTTCTTTTAAATTTAATACGTATTCGGTTTCTATTTCTTGCGGAAGCCCCATTCGCATATATAATTCTTTTGACGGACGCTTTACATGCACCAATTGCATGTTTTGTAAAATGTTGTTCGGTAAGAAACTAATATGCTCAGACAATATGATGAATTTTATCTGAAATGCACATTTGTCGCTCGAATATTGCTGTATATAACTATAAAAATTCTCCAGTAATTCAGAATGAATCGCGTGGAAGTTTTTACATACGATAATTCCGTTTTTACACGCCTTCAACGAGACAATGTCCACGATTTGCATGTAAATATCATGCCACACAAGCTTGGAGTTGCATCCCAACAGAGACATGTCTATCTCATAATGGATATCGCTTATGCGATAACTATGCTCATACTTTTCTGTCTGCAAATCCATTTTTTTATCGTATTTCAGACCACTTGGGCTGTATTTTTTGATAAACCGCAACATCTGTGTATATTTTCCTACTCCGGATGATCCATATATCAATATATTTCTGAACTCTGCCGACTCGGGCGGCATCGAATCCTCGAATGCACGCAATTCTGGGTGCAAATCAAACTCGCTCGCGCGAGTCAAATATTCGTCGAATTGTGATTCGTGATATTTCATATAGATTATTTTACGAACCGAAATAATCTATATTTGCTGAATACGTTTATACCCTTCAGACATCAAAATGTATCATTTTATCCATCCGTGGTCGATACTATAATCTTGGACAATTGGTTCGCATTCAATACGTTTAGCACTGGTAAAATAATAGATAATACAAGGTATATCAATAACAGCGTCTTGTATGTTCCGGAAAATTTCGCAGTGGTTATTGCGTTTTCAAAATCGCTGGTGTAACTATACGTGAGACCCAACAGTGCTACCGTGGCGCCTACATACATCCATTTGTATATATCCAAGTTCCACCTAGCATTTCGAGCCAATTGTATTGCGTTATATTTCTTTTTAAGGAAATCACTCGATATTACGGTCAACAATGATGCTACAAACTGCATTATGACTCCTGGACATAATACCCAATACAATGGAATAGACACCTCGTTAATATCAGAAAGCGGCGTCTTGGGAAATGTTATACTAATCGACTTCAAATGTCTCGCCGTGTCCTTGGCTACTTCAAATAGTGTTACAAGTGTATATATCGTCTGCACACCAAACACCAACCCAAATCCAATCGGCGCAGTGATGTAATTAAACATCGCAACGAATGCGACTATAAACATAATCGAAATATATACGTATTTTGTGAATAATCCCACCATCTTACATTATCATGCGATTTTCCTTCAACCTATTATACATTGTGCGTTTCCTTCACCCATTCGAGCAAGGCGGATGCCTCGCACGTGTCGTAGGAATGAGGACACTTCTTTAACGGCAAAAACTTGGGCTTCTTCATCTTGGCCGTTTTGTAAAATATATATGCACCAAACTTTCCTGTTCGAACACTCATATCTTCGCTCAATTTCCTTAATATTGTCTGCGTTTTCACCTTTTCTTGGCTCGCAACTATCAGCTCTATCGCATCCGATAACTCTAGTTCATCTAAAGGTCGCTTCCAATCTCGTAAACTCTCTCGGTTATCGCCCCATTCAATATAAGTTCCATACTTACCCGTCTTGATCTTTACATCTTCGTTCTCGTATTTTCCAAGATTGTCCCTTTTTACCACCAACAAATCGTCTAAACTATATTCTCCGGCACGCAATTTGTCTACGTTTAATTTGGCCGATTTTACAGAATGGAATTTGGTCGTTCCGTCGTCCATTGTCTCCTTTACCGTCGGTCCATATTGACCAAATATTACTTGGTGCGATTCATCTATTTTATATGTTTCCTTAACCAATTTGGTTACAGGCTTGGACAACCTATCTATATCAGATACACAAGTAGCACATAATTCATACCATTCTCTTTTCTTATCCGGGTTGGTAGCAATGTCGTCCAATTCACATTCCATTTTCTTGGTATAATCATAGGAGAACAACTCTGCAAAATGCTTGACCAGAAACTCGATGCAGAGAACACCCATTGGTTGAATCACAAGTTTACTTTTCTCATTACCAAAGACCTTCTCAATAGAACGCTTGTCCAAGATTTCATCTTTACGTAGAGTAAATTCTACGCATTTTCGCGTTTCCCCGTCAATATCCATGCATTTTACATATCCTCTGTCTTGGACAGTCTCTACCAAGGACGCGAATGTAGATGGTCTTCCTATTCCCAGTTTTTCCAAGGTTTGGATCAAACTCGACTCTGTATACCTCGCGATTTTGTTTCGAACCACCACTGTGCTTTCTATACGCTGATATGGAATCGCCTTCTTGTGACTTCCTTGGAAAATCATCCTCTGTGTGACCAATTCGGATTGGTCGGGCATCTTATCCGTCACCTTTTTCCAACCCAGAAATGTCGGTATTTCGAGAATATGTGTGTAATTACATGCGTTATCTGATATAGTGGGCGCACTAACAGACACAGTTGTCGACCGAAATTTTGCATCCGACATGCAACTCTCTACCGTATTACGCCATATCATCTTATATAGCGCAGCCTCCTTTCCGGTGCTCTCCTTGGAATACGTTGATATCCGAATATCCGTCACACGAATCCCTTCGTGCGGATTCGTGTTATCCTTGTTCTCTATCAAGTCCAAATTGCCGACATATTCTTCTCCACCATATTCTTTTACAACAAATTTTCGAGCAATGTCCAAGAATACATTTGCGTATTTTGTGCTATCCGTTCTCATGTAAGTGATGAAACCGTTCTGATATAATGTTTGGCATAACTGCATCGTCTGTTTTGGTGATGTTCGCAGTTGATTGCTCGCTGCTTGCAACAATTTCGATGTGTTATATGGCTTGGGTGCGCCCTTTGTGGTTTCCTTCTCTAAACCAACATCCATAATATGCTTGTGAGAAACAGATTTCTTTAAAAACTCTTCCATCATATCTTCCTTTTCAAAGTCATGTCCAAGATGGAACTCCACGTTTTGCGCAGTAAAATACCCTAGTGTTTTGTATCTGGTTTCCATTCCCGATGCTTCGCGCTCCTTCATATTGTCGTAAACCAAACGTAACGCCGGCGTTTGACATCGACCCGCCGACAAAGCATTCGTCTTTCCATTACGAATATGTTTCCATAAATGCGGAGACACTTTGAATCCGACCAAAATGTCCAAGATTTGTCTCGCCTGTTGCGCGTGCACAAGATCCATGTCCACCACGGAAGGTGACTTCATCGCATTTAAAATCGCATCTTGCGTAATCTCGTGAAATACAATACGTTTCGTTGTTTCTATCGGTAATTTGAATACCTCACATATGTGCCATGCAATCCCTTCTCCCTCACGGTCGTCGTCCATGGCCAAGATAACATTCTGCTTGGGAAAATGAGATATAATTTCGCGCATTTGTTTTACATGCTCTTCCTTTTCCTTGATGATTGTGAATTTTGGCGTAAACTGATTGTCTATATCTATGTTCTTCAAACCATCCAACTCACGAATATGTCCTTTACTCGCTATACATCGATAACTTGTACCAAGATACGACTCAATCTTAGCACATTTTGATGGCGATTCCACGATTATTAGATATGATGCACCCGTCACCGCAGTAGAAAGGGTCGACGTTTTGTATCCAGTCGCAACAAATTTCTTGGACTTCGGAGGCATAGTAGATGTATAATATCCAAGATTGTATTTATTCTCTTTGCACATGTTCTATCATAATGTTGGAACGATAAGAATATAAATATAAATATAGCACGATAACTATGATTCTCACAGAAGATAAAATAACCGAATGGGTAAATTCAGCAGGAGGCCTTTTAATCACACGTCGCATATCCAATGTTCGCACATATGGGTTTGCAAACCGAATTGGCCTACAATACGTATGTCTAACCGGCTATCCCCAAATCATTCAACACTTTTTCCAAGAAGTCATTCAAAAATTCAACTCTAAAATTGTCCTCATCATCATCGAAAGTGATGTCGTCAAATTAAAGTCAGAATGGCTAGAACACTCACAATTACAACACTGCTTCACATGGAACAAACCGTTTCATCATCGCAATCTTTCCGCTCTTCCGATTGGGCTTAATTACAACCGGCAATATGATGCGATTACAAACTGGTTGAGCAAACAAACGTCCACCTCATTGGTCGATACCAAATTATTATGTATGAACTACAGTCCATCTACCGATCCATCCCGCGTAAAACTCATTGAATATGCGAAACACAAATGGTCGGATTTTTGCACAATCTTGGATTTTATTCCGAATGCGCGCGTCTATAAAATACCCTCTCATATAGAGGGACATATCACCGTTCCCGTTACAAACTCCGAATGTTACACTCAATGGTCGAAATACAAATTTGTAATATCACCAAGAGGAGCGGGCGAGGACTGCCACCGAACATGGGAAGCCCTTCTTATAGGCTGTATACCTATTGTTTTATCATCAAACCTTAACGAGTTATACAACAGTTTACCCATCCTCGTTGTCGATTCTTGGGAAAATATTACATTGCCTTTGTTAGAAGAATCTTATCGTAATATTCAATGTCGAAAAATGGAAAATGGGTATTGTATGGAAAAGGTCACGCTACAATATTGGATTGAACGGATTCAACAAGCACCAAACTCTATTCCCAAAATACATTTCATCACGTATGCAAATCATGTATATGAAAATGCGAAAAAACGGTTACTACGCGAAGCGCACGATTTTTGCGAATTTGTATCAATACAGGGATTATCGCCGGATAATTTATCAGACAATTTTAAACGACAATTTGAGAATATATTACAAATTCCTAGGATCGCGGGGTGTGGTATATGGCGCCCAGAAATCATTTTAAACAAATTGAAATTAATGAACGACGGAGAATATCTTCTTTATATGGATGCCGGCTGTAAATTAAATACGAAAGGTAAACGACGCATGTTTGAATACATAGAATTGCTTGAAAAATCCGATAAAGGGCTTATCACTATTCGGATGACTGGTAATAACGGATTTGGTCAATTATGCAAGGAAAGAGAATATTCTAGAAAAGAGGTTTTCGATTATTTTAATGTAGAACCAAATAGTGAAATTGGGAATAATCCTCAATGTTTATCGGGTATTTTATTAATGAAAAAGAATCAGCATTCAATGAAAATAATTGAAATGTGGTTGAAATGTGTATATGAAAATCCAAGAATGTTCACGGATATATACGATGAACCTATAAATGCGCAAGATGAACAGTTCATAGCAAATCGACATGAACAAAGTGTGCTTAGTATACTAACACATATACATGGTTCTGTTAATATCGATGGTGACGAATCGTGGATACCGCCATTTGGTCGCGGCGAATCGCTGAAATATCCCTTTTGGGCGATTCGGTCGAAAATATAACTACACATGGTTTCCGAATATATCGACCATCTCGGACTCCGGTTTTTGCGTATTTGTCGGAGGAACTGACTTCCTATCATACTCTTCCTTGGAATATGTATCGACCGTATCACATAATTTATTATCATCCCAATTCACCCTTTTATTTGTTATCATTTTCAAACATACATAATGATGAAGAAAATCTCGTATATTATACCATAATAGTTCGATTCGGGTCATTTCTGAAGTTATATTTTCACGACATTTTTTTCCAAACCAAGACATTATCAAAAAATCCGAATGCATTCCATTCATATTGTACTATAATACGAATAGAACTGACTGCAAAATTATAGCTTCTGGACTCCTAAATTGCGTATTATCTATATATTTGCCGCCGATCCCACATGGTATAATAAGGTGGACATAACTGCGTTTGCGCCAATTCGCTTCTGTATCCCTTGTATATACGCAAAATAGGCTGTCCTTTGCGTAAAATACACCTCTTATTCTCACTCAATTCCAGTTCAGAGGTTTCGATTACATTTCGCGGCACGTGATTCATAGCCATATGCGGCCCGGTAACCATCAATGCATTCTTTCCATAATAACCATTATGGACATTGGCAACCACATTCTCTATGCAATTGTGCAAAAATATATCGTGCGGCTTGTGTATCATGAGAGCTTGGTATATTCCACACACACCTAGCATCTCTCGGTCTTTCACAATGCGCGGCTGATTAATCAAATCCGCCAGCTTAAACCCGTCGACGCAACCATATTTGATATCTAGGTATATCCCACCATGTATGTATAATACACAGTATCTCCATAAATCGGCCTTGTATGCACCCGGTACCAATTTATCAAATGCACAAACCACATTCAATGGGAAATGTGTTTTGATAAATTCGCGACACATTGCGTCGTCATACAAGTGATGTTTTAATTCAGGATTCATCCTTTTCAATCGATTCACCGATTGCTGCATTCTCGGAGGCAATTCCAAGGTATGATAGGTTTGGAACAGGTGTAATGGTATGTCTTGACTATCGGTCATTATTATATACTACACAGAATATGTAATATACAATTATTTACATCGTGTGACTATTTCATAGAATCACACACCGCATTTCCCAAGATAAACGTTACCGGCGAAAAATTTGACCTATGATCATGATACTGTTTTTTGAAATACAGTATGAACCCAACAATTGTTGTTGTAATGGCCACATATACACCATATTCGAACGCCTTCGTCAATTTTACAACTGTATCTTGGTAATCTATCAAATCAAATGATTCGTAATACAAAATATAGTCTTTGCATACTAACAATGCGACCATCAAAGCCATAATGAATTTGGAAAAGTATAAACCGGTCTTGCTAAATAATATGAATGCCCCCCATACGGTGAATGCATACAAAATATTCGTTAATGGAGGGTCAATTGTTTCAGAAAAAGACGTTAACATAAAGTAGATTATAACAATTGTTATCACATGCTTAATGTAAATGTTATGGGTAATGAAATATTGCAGATTACAATTTAGAATTGAGTTTATATAATTTCCGCACAATGCTAATATCAAAAAGAAAATACCCTGGATCATTATAAATGATTTTGGATTCGATATATCCACTTTACTCACTCCATCCATATTATACATTGTATAAACATATAAAAGTATACCTTGAAAGGTATATGTATGAATTCTACCTATTATTTTCAATCTATCTCGCGGACTTACAATGAGTTCAGTATTACGCCCATGTTATTAGAACCAATCGACCCTATTCAAAATAAACTATTTTCCGGCGACGAGTTTACCTATTCTGAAGGTGCAACAATCGTAAAGTCGCCCATTCGCAATTCTAGCGCACTACCAGGCATCCTCATTTTACAAGGAAATCAGACATTTGGTCGAACCACTAACGGCCGAGTCCTGTATAAATGCATCCCGCACGATAATTCCCTTCCCATTTTTTTGGTCCCCTACGATATAAAAATCGGGTTTCAAAAAAAACAGCTAAATAAATATATTTTGTTTCGGTTTTCAAACTGGGATGGGAAGCATCCGTGCGGAATTATCACCGAAACGATTGGACAAGTCGATTGCTTCAAATCATTTTGCAGTTATCAAATGTGGACGCGTAATCTTGTTCACTCTTTGACTGCATTTAATCAGTCTATCGGTCGCAAAATAGCCGGCGTTTCCGATTCTCAACTCGTCGAAGACATCAAAAATGATTCTCGTTATAACATCGCAGACCATTCTGCCGATTACGTATTTACAATTGACCCCAATGGTAGTGTCGACCTCGATGATGGGTTTTGCATACGCGAACAAGACGGATTGACCGTAATCACCATTCATATCGCAAATGTATATGCATGTATTGATTTTCTGGGCATGTGGGAACATATGACCCGGCGGGTTTCTACCATCTATTTACCAGATGATCGCAAAACACTGTTGCCTCCTGCATTATCCGACCGCATCTGCAGCCTGTTGGAAAATACTCGACGAATCACTTTTGCGATGGAAGTAACTCTTGATTCGAACACCGGTATGATTCAGAATGATTCCATTCGCTTCTTCAATTCATATGTTCACGTCGCGCGTAACTTCCGATACGAAGAAAAGGCCTTGTTAAAAAATCCACACTACAAACGGCTGGCCGCTATCACATGCAAACTAGACGCCTCCGCAATAGACAGCCACGATGTGGTTGCTTACTGGATGGTATACATGAATTCCATGGCGGCAAAACAACTTTACGCGGCAAAAACCGGCATCTTCCGTTCGGTTATCGCCGAAGAATCTAGCAATCGTATACCGATTACCTCGGGAAACGACGAAACGCGACGGGTATTGGAATCTTGGAAAAACACGCATAGCACATATCAATTATTTGATGAAAATAGCGACATCCGTCACATGACGCTGAATGTAGACGCCTATGTTCACATCACTAGTCCGATACGCCGCATTGTCGACATTCTGAATCAGATATGTTTTCTCGGGACAAACGCGTCGATAGAATCGACAGCATTTTTGAACAAGGTTTCCGCACAAATGGACGGCCTGAACAGAGATGTGAAATCCATCCAACGGGTGCAAATGGACTGCGATATGTTATATTCTTGCATTCACAACCCGGATATTACAGAGGTTCCACATAGCGGCGTCGTCTTTGATAGAACCTCAATTTCGGACACAAAATACCGCTACACGGTCTACCTCACAACTGTAAAACGCATGTATGTTCTGGAATCGGACATGTTATTAGACGAATATTCGAATCACATGTTCAAAATATTACTATTCGATGCTGAAAATACGGGGCATCGTAAAATGCGCATTACGATGATATGATATACAAAATTGATACTACCTGATATATATTGAATGGTCTTAAAACCTGAAACAACAATGTCCGACTACCTGACTGAAACCGAATATAACATCCCCGATGACGACGATAGCAAACTAAGTCTTGTTATCCGCAAACCGCAGGAGGGAAAAACATTCATTTGCATAACCACTATTGTTAACGATGTGTCTAAAAATATCCATGTTGTTCTCACAATGAACACACTTTCATCTGGAATGCAATTCTTCGGACGAATGGAGGAAAAGGTTGGGTCGAAACGCATTATTGTATTCAATAGTAACAAATACTCTGCTGGAAACTGCCATCACGCAAAGACGGTGAATGATATATTCATATTATTTCGCAGATACCCTGATATCAAAGTAATTGTCTGTTGCGCACACGAAAAACGAATTCGCAATAGTCTACCTCACATGTTAGAGCAAGGCGAAGATTCTATTCGTTTCAGAGAAGAAAATGTGAAATTTGTTATGCATATTGACGAGGCACACAAATACATCCCCGAAAACCGGGATCACATTCGAAATTTCAATCGATGTACACTCGTATCCAGTATAACTGGATACAGCGGATCTCCCAAAAAGACATGGACATGCAATGATAGCAACGACCCATTATTTCATCGAATTCATATCATCGATACCGAGGCCGAATATAATATCATGTGTTCACCCGAATATTTTGGGGTTAATAAATGTGAGGCGCACATATATGACGATATCATTACAACAGAGCGTGTCTCTTCTATCGTAATCGACGATGTTATTCCCGATGTCGTATATAATCGCGCAGGAATGTCTATCAAGAATCGACCAACCTGGTATGATTCGAAATTCCCATTTGATATTGGAGACGAACAACTTTATCTACGATTTGTTCATCACATTCTTCCTCTTATTGGTATTGCAAACGACGCATTCAGTTACAATTTCTGCCCTGCATATACCCGCAAATCAACTCATTACCATATCGTCGATATTATTCTACAGTATTTCCCGAATGCAAACGTCATTGTCTCCAATGGAAATGGACACGAACTGTTTCGTATCTTGCCGTATTCAACCTCTAGTTATATGGTTCATACCGGGTCACAACTTAATCTAGCAGCAGACGCCGCAGAAAAACAAAAACTTCTTGAACCATCCTATGTATTTCAACAGCTCGTCAAACCTTTTCCAAATTGTCCGACGTTCGTAACTGGGATGATGTGTGTCGGAATGAGCGTGACCCTTATTAACGAATCGACCGGCAACTTCGACAACGTCATTGTAGCACATCAACATCTTGCTGACGACAAATTATATCAATTGTGTCGATTCTTGTTCAACTATATGAATTGGTCACCGGAAGCCAAGGCTCGCATCAAGAAAACAAAGTTTCATTCGCTTACACGCGGAGTATACGACACCTGTCTGAAATATGAGGCGTTTATTGAGCACTGCAATGAATTTGCTGGTAAAAGTTGCACATTGAAGGAATTGGATGGTCTAGAGACAGAACCACCCAGTGCACGGGAGGAAAAGAAAAAGGCATTGCAGTCTATCACACCTACAAATCCAAATATATGGAAGAAGTTTAAAGTATATGAAGATAATGACGACGACATATGGGCAAAGGTAGCCGACTTTTATAAAGATATCACAGGAAAGGAACTTGGAGGGCGTTCAAAACCCCATAAAATCAATGGGTTTTACCACTGTTCTACAACTAAACATGTTGATAAACAGCGTAGCGAGAGTGTGCGAGCTATGACAACGCAGAGTTGGTGGAGCACATTTCAACTTTTACCAAACAGAACCTCATATGCACGTGTATTTGTTGGATACGACAATATGGATGACGAGACCGAGTATACTATCTACATCAAATATGTCGTTTTACCAAATACGCCCGAAACGATGGACATTCTTGCAAAATACGGTAAGAAGAATAAAACGGACGACCAGTCTAGTGTTGATACTGAATCATCGGACGATGTCGACGAAAATGAAAACATTGTATCCTTTCCATAATTACATCGCCTAGAATTACATCACCCGGTGACGCATATTTATATTTTTTATTTACATTCATCGTCTTTCATACTGATATACTCTTCATGCGTGGAACGCACCAACTCCAATGTGGTATCTGTATCATACCAATCTCCAACTTTCACCCACTTATTCGGCTCCAGTCTCTTGTATATCTCGAAAAAATCCTTTATGCGAGTAAATGTATGAGATGCTAAATCGTTCATCGTATACACCTCGGTGTAATAGGGATCTTTCTCTACTACACCTACCACCTTTTCATCTCGCCCCTTCTCGTCCGTCATATCCATATAACATATCGGTCGCACATTTACCATTGTCCCGGGTTGTAATGGCTGGCTCGAAATAACCAAGATATCCAACGGATCGCCGTCGCCACACAAGGTTTGAGGAATAAAACCGTAATTATATGGGTAAACCACCGAAGAATGCAATATACGGTCTAGCATCAAAACCCCTTTCTGATTATCCCATTCGTATTTTACATTCGAATTCTGACTGACTTCAATGAATACCGGCACCACCTTCGGATACTGATCTCCGCCTATCTGAAAGTCGTAGATATTCATCGCAATATATACGATTTAGATATGATTATATACAAAAACACCGCAAAAATAATATAAATATTAGGAGTGTTCTATTATATGGAACTCCCCCCCGATTGGATACGTGTTTCTCCCGACCATAACCGTATTATTCAAGTTCGAGTCTTTGATGATGCGAATGAAAAATATAAACAATATGAAAACAGCTGGATTTTATTCGGTAAATGGAAAGGTAAGATCGCATTGTTCAATGCATTTGATGAAAATGTAATCATTCACTCGATCAGCGAATGGAAAACAAATTAATCATTGCATTGATTTAAACGGCATTTTATATTATAGATTACCGAGACACAATATGGATACAATGGATACACACAATCACACGTTGGTATTCAGTATCGATATTGATGCACCTGTTCATTGCGCGAACCTATGGAAGGAATTAAAGTTTAAATGCGAAACCGGAGACAATCTAGATGTTGTCGAAACAACAAAAAAATATTGTAAATTAGAATGTAACAAATTGTTGCAATATCTTGACCGGTTAGAAGGTGGAATGGGTGGTAATAATAATATTACTGATAAACAAATACGGTTTCGCATGGATAGTAATGTTTATGATAAAAATGATAATGATATTGTATTGGGTGAAATTGACTGTGATACAAACGGGAATAAATGGTCGTACCAAGAACTTGACGATTTAATATGCGCTTTTATAAAAACTGCAAACCATTATGTAAATGCTGAATGTATTAATGGTTATATAAAAATGATAAGCATAAACAGATATAATGATAATTACTTGAACAGCGACACCGAATAAAAAGATGGTTAAATAGGTTTACATAATAATAATTTATTGGCTAAATAGTGTGGCTAATGTGATCGCATAGTCATCACCCTCCACTACTCCGAATGGGGGCGGGCGATTGTGTCTTCTCGTGTCTTCCTCCATCATTTCGAACTTCTCATAATGCTCGCGTTCGGTTGTCTCATCCTCTTCCGCAACAACTCCTGCGAAATCGTCGCTCAACTTCTGGATGAAATTCTCTGTTGTCCTTTCTGTGGAAGGATTCAGTCGCCCTAGATACATCGTCAATATATCAGCCATCGTGTATCCCATCGCCTCCATGCGTTTCGCAATCTTTTCAGACGACGCCATACTGTTTTGTTCGTGATAGTCTCCATTCTCTTCGTCGCTTCCCTCTTCTTCGTCGTATTCACTTTCCTCGTCTAGGTCATCCTCTTTTTCTTGCAAAACTGCACGACAACACGGACATGTGTTGTTGGCGTTCAATGATTTCATCATGCAGACAAAGCAAAATTTATGTCCGCATGGTGTTGTGCAATTGTTCTGTGCCCCAATCGCATCATAACAAATACAGCATTCCACCGCCTCCTCCGCCTCCAATCTCTCTATAAGCATGGCCATATTGTTACTACGTTACGTTGTTGATACCTCTCGTGTATTGTGAAAAAAGCCTATCAATTTTATAACCTAGTTTTTTGCGGGATAATAAAGGGCGATGATAATAGCCATTATCGCCGTAAATGTCCCGCAACCAAAATAACGCGTATACGCCATGTGTCGTATTAATTCACGTTTATCGTCACTTGCGAAACAGAAACAATCCAAGAACGATAGCGTATACGACGACTTACTATCGCCATAAAACTTTTCCTGGTATGCTAAGTATGAACACATGAGAGTTAATGTTATCACCATAATCGGCAGCGTCGCTAGAAACAGCATGGGATTTATGCGATAGAGCATATAACATATTATCACCAACTTCGCAGTGTCGCTTATATGGTCGTAAAAATCGCCAAACTTGGATACCAAATTATATGTTCGTGCGACGAAACCGTCCAAACAGTCAAACATATAACTCAATATAAAAAAAAACGACGATACTACATATAACCGGTTATACAATGCATATGCGCTAAATATTGTCGCAATGTTTCCCAGCGTAGTTATCATATTCGGTGAAAACCCCCATTTATGAAATGTCGGCGCAACCTGTTCAACCAGAACATACAAAAAATTATCTACAGGACTCTCCAGATATTCGGGGATTTTTTTCATGTTTATAATATTCATATATTTTCTTCACACCGCGCGAAATATTCATAGCCTGTGCTAGATAATATCGAAATCAATGTCCGCGGCTTGTCCGAGATGAACTGTCTCGCTTGGAACACGTTGCGGCACAATCGCATTATCTAAGAACAATGCCTCTTCGTGCGCTTCCGACACGCTCGATATGCATGCCGGAATCGGTAGACTCGAAAATGCAGTCGACTGATAGACCTCTAATAAGTCACATTGATTTGTTGCAGATGTCCATCCGCGAAGACCAACCAATACATACGCGTCACGAACTACCATATTTCGACTCTTATTTTTTCCTCGAAACTTTCCGCGAATATGGCAGCATACGTCGGACAATAGTTGGTCTTTGTGCGCCACGTCTACGCGACACATCCCATTTCCAGACATAGCAGTCACTTTCGCAAAACACTCCATTTCGTCTTCGGGCAGCCGAATTCGCGAGGAAACCGGCGCAGACAAATTCTTGCGTGCCTGATTCTTGTGTTTACCTCCATTTACGTTCTTTACCATTTTAGTTACGAAGCCGTTTCGTTGATGTTTGCCTCTATTCTTTCAATGTATCTCAAATCAATTTTATACATCGTGTAAAAAAACACGTAACATATCGCATTTTTTGTGCTTGTCTAGTTTCATGAACTAAACTAAATTTTGACTACTTTTTGTCCGACGCAATACCGATTTGGTGACCTCCCCATTTTCAACGGCCGCGCTCTTCGCTGGAAGCACAAACCGATCCTTTTCATTTTCTTTTTCCTTCCAATACAACCGATTTGTGTGCCCGTTCACGCGATATCTCCTCGAGAATATCATGAAAGGGTCTTCGCCATTCACAACACACTCTCGTGGTATTCCATATAACAATTGTAGGTTGTATCTTACGTATGCACTCACGCATCTTCGCCCCAAATACTGCTTCTCCAATATGTCGCGCGTTATATCGCGTTCGTATACAACTCGATACATATCCATCAGCGTATCCTCCTGATATATCCTCTCTTTTGTATCCCTCACGCGGGCACACAGGCGATGGACGCTATATACCCCAAAGCCGCCCGATTTACGATACTTAATACACAAATCCGTTACTCGTGCTTCCATTCAGTGTTACTAGATTGATTGGTGTGTTTTCATTCAATTAAATCCGAATCAAGTCTATCAATTTTATACGCCGACATATTCTATCCAATCTGTTAATGTAAAAAATGTGAAATCGTCAGGTAAAATCCAATCATTGAATTGGAGTTGGTGGTGATACTCTCTTGGATTTATTGCTAATTCGTATTTCCAAGATTTGTGCGCGAACTCTTTGCTCATAATATTCAAAAATTCCGTTTCGGTGTGTTGTTCTGTTTTGTTACAACCAATTCCAGTATAATAAATAATCATGTATTTATTATAATCATAAAACCTTGTGTGGTTTGCATCATTGAATATTTGCACATTTCAAACGTGGGTTTTCATTTGATAATTAAAAAATAAGAAATCTTTCTTGTATATATTATTGATAATATGAATACATTCATCGTCAAAATATGTTGTTAAATTATATTTTTTTGGATTTTCGACACTTTCTAGTTTATCTATTTTAATGTTTTTGGGTATATCCAAGTTTTCATCACAAACAAACAAATACTGAGGATAGTAGTGTATAATTCTATAATCAAATTCTCTATTAAAATCATACGATGTTAATGTATTTTTTACAAAATGTTTGAAATCATTTATACCTTTATTATTATTTTTATAAAAAAACCCACTTATAATTCTATCATAGGGACATCTGGTATATGTGAAATAATTATAGTTTATATCATTTTCGAGATAAATGTTTTTTTTCATATAAGGAATATGTGCTAAGTCCAAACCTGCCTTGATATCCCAAAATTTTTTAATTATATTATTGTCTTTATTATTGGTAATTTTGTCTCTGATGTATTTTCCACCATTTTTTGGTATGTGTATAAAAACATAATATTTGTATTGGTTTTCAAATATCAACATTGTATAATATATATACAACATATATTTGATTATATACAAATATTATATTGATTATATAAAATTGATAGGCTTTTAATAGTATGTATTAAGTGCATCTTAGTCTTCAATACAATGAATACCATCTATAGTTATATCGCTTCCTTCTGGAACAAATCCAGACCCCTCTTCACACGAGGCGCA